>ERZ650308.75-NODE-75-length-54563-cov-8.820870_pt1 | contig 54563 bp, 97 predicted proteins | sample MGYA00376244_ERZ650308 | MGnify/ENA primary metagenome ERZ650308 (study PRJEB26733, sample SAMN07839295) | wastewater metagenome | biome: small river; feature: stream; material: water | place: USA: North Carolina | collected 2016-04-26 ... | reverse complement strand
TTCCCTACACGACGCTCTTCCGATCTGTTTCCAGTTCTTGACGCTCCAGCTGCTCACACCCCCCCCGGTCGATGGGGAAGCCGTCGAGCCCGATCGCGCGCCGAGAGCGATACCCGAGGTCGCGCGCGGTCTTCACCTCGTGGCAGTCGTCGCACAGACCCTGACGGTTGCCGGGCTGGTCGAAGTCGGTGCCGCCGTTGTCCAGAGCCACGATGTGGTCGAGCTGGGTGGCGAGGCGGACCTTACCGTTGCGCTCGCACTCCGCACACAGCGGGTGCAGGCGGAACCAGGCCGCGCGGTACTCCTGCAGGCGCCGACCTCGGATGCGACGACGACGAGCAGCACCGCTCATAGGGGCCTCGAGGTGTCCCGCTCGCCGGACGGGTAGCTGTCGCCGTCCAGGGTGCGTGCGGTGGTCGGCTCCGGCTCCGGCTGCAGCTGCTCGAGCAGGTCCACCATGCGCAGCATGAGCTGGGAGAGCGAGGCCAGGGAGAGCTCGATGCGCTGCAGTTGCACCAGCTGGCCTGCCGTGTGCACGGTGCCACCATGGTCCAGCACCAGGACCTGCCGACCAGGGAACCTGTCCATGAGCGCGTGCCGCAACCGTTCGCAGGTCTCCTGGTCCACAGGGCCAGGGTAGGAGAGCACCAGGCAGTCGTCGCCGGCGGTGGAGAGAGCCTCCACCTGCGCCACCAACCGCTCCATCTCAGCATCATCAGACATCGGGGACCTCATCGGCTACAGGCCGGAGCACCGGCAGGTGCGCCAGCTTACCGGGCTTGATCTGGCCCAGCTGAGGCCAGCCGTTCTCATCATGCCAGCGTGCCGACCGATGCGAGCCGGGACAATGCCCGCAGCGCCAATCCCTCGACCGCTGCGACCGGGCGCAGGCTTCCCGGGATGGCAGAGACTCGCATCGTATCGCCGCTCAGGTCTTCTTGGCCGGACGGCACGCCTGCAGCGCGGCTTCTTCGCACGACGCAGGACTCGAGGCCTTCGGAGCAGCCTTCTTCGGAGCCGATGCCTTCTTGGCGGGAGCCTTCGCAGCTTCCGGTTTTTTCACCGGTGCCGAGCCGGAAGCGGCTGCCGGATCACTTGCGGCAGCACCTTGTGCAGGAGACGCAGACGCCGGCAAAACCGCAGGCGCCGGTGCAGTCGCCAGACTCAGCGGAGCCTGAACCACCTCACGCGTCGGCGCGCTGCGGATCGACGCCAGCACCTTGTCCAGGCACTCCATCTCGGTCCGGGTGCTCGAGCGGCTGTAGGAGAACATGTTCCACAGGATGCCGATCGACATCGAGTCGCCCTGCGGACACAGACCGGGCGGCAACGGGGCCGCCATCACCGGCGCCGGCAGGACGTACATGTTGCTCTTGGAGAAGTCCTCGAACGACTGCGACACGGCGCCGACGGAGCCACCGCTCGCCGTCGAAGTCGAGGTAGGTGACGCTGCGACGGTCACCGCGGCGGACGCGCTCGAGGAAGCGCTGGCGGTCGAGCTGCTCGAGCTGTTCGATGACGCGCTCGAGGTCGACGGCACGGTGGTCGGCGGCTTCGAGGGAGGGGTGCAGGTGGGCCAATTGGTGCCTCCGTTGCTGCAGTTGGTGGCAGAAGCGCTCGCGCTGGCCAGCGCCAGCAGAGCGGAGACGAACAGGTGGGTCTTTCTCACGGTGGATCCTCGGTGGTTGGGGAAAACGGCTCCAGGCGCAGCATGAACTGGATCTTGGCGAGCTCGCGCACGCCGGTCTCCGGGTCGGTCACGATCCGCATGGGGACCTCGAAGCATTCGACCTCGAGGCGAGGCAACTTGCCAGCCTCCAGGTGGAGGGTTGCACGCCGCGTGCTCTTGGGCAATCCGAGCACGCGCGCGAACTGCCGGGTGAGCTCGAAGGGATCGCTCATAGCATGGAGCCTCCTACAAACGGACCTCGCAAACGCGCCAGACGACACCACCCATGGGGAAGCGATCGCCAGGCTTCAGGACGAACGAGCGGAAGCACCTGCCCTCGAGCGTCATGAGCGTCACTGCCCAATTGCCCGGGCCGGCAGGTTTCAGCACCAGCGTCACGACCGGTGCTCCTGAGAGAGCACCGCGCGACCGATCAGCTCGACCAGCGGAGGGTAGACGGCGTTCCCTAGCGCCTTCACTCGACGTCGGTCCAGCCGGTTGGGAACTCCATGAACGTTTCGCAGAAACACGGGTCGAGCCGGCCCTGGCCCAGATGCCGGAGCTGCGGCAAGTGCTTGCGCGAGCGATCGGAATAGTCCGAAGCGTTCCTGAAGTCCTGAGCCTGCAAGGTCGGCAGCAGCGGACGACTCACCAGGGTGCCGGGCTTCTGCGTCGGCGCGCCAGGCGACGATCCAGACGCGGTCACGGAGGTGATGTGCACCAGCGGCGGCAGCTGGTACAGCATGCGCGTCCGCATCGAAACCGAGCGCGGCAAGGTCTCCGAGAATGGCAGAGAGTCCTCGCCCTCGTAGAGCCCCGACATTCTCCACGAGCAGGCGCCGAGGTCGAAGCTCGCCAGCAAGGCGGCGAATCTCTCGCCAGAGGCCGGATCGCTCACCATCCAAGCCGTGACCCGAGCCGGCGAGCGAGACGTCCTGGCATGGGAAGCCTCCGCAGATGGTGTCGATGGGGGGCACGCCATCGGCTCGAAGCCGGGCAGCGGTAAGGTGTTGGACATCGTCATAGCAGGGAACCTCGGGCCAGTGCTTCGACAGGACGCGCCGGCACCACGGGTCGATCTCGCAGAAAGCCACGGTCTGGAAGCCGGCACGCTCGAGGCCCAACGAGAAGCCGCCGATGCCGGAGAACAGGTCGAGCACGCTAGGCCTTTGCACTCGACGCCTTCCACTGCCGGATCCTCGAGATCCACCAGCGCACCGCGCCGAGCGAGTCTGGCCAGCGCTCGCCGAACAGGCGGAACATGATCTCGGCCTGCTCCGGCTCGAGCGGATCGAGCATGAGCGCGGCCCGGTCGCCGGAGCCTGCCAGAGCCCGCGCCTGACAGGAGACGCACCCTTGAGTGAAGTAGGGACGCAGCGGATCGGACCGAGCGTCGGTGCACTGGTGGCAGGTCACGCCTTCTCCTTGGCGCTGTTGTCGTTGGCGATGCACGCCGCGCACTTCCACAGGCCGGTGCGCCGCTGGATGCGGCCACCGAGCACAGGAGCCGAACGGCCATGGAAGTCGCACATGCGGTTCATGTTCAAGCCGGAGCCAGCCTGCCGTAGCGGGTTGACCGGCGGAGCCTTGGGTGGTGTGGTCATTCGAACGTCCTCAACGCCCAATGGGCGATCAACAGCGCCTCGGCCTTGTTGTGATCGGCCATAAGGCGCACCGGAGCATCCGGGTACAGCACGAGCGCCTTGTGCAGGGCCTCGCGCTTCGAGGCCCCGATGCCGTAAAAGCCCTTCCAGACCTGCGGCTCGACGGAGCGGAACGGCAGACGGAGCATGTCGAGCACGCCCTCGATCGCGCCGACGGTCCGCATGAGCGAGTCCTGCGTCTGCGCTGCGTTGCCGCGCCACCCAACGGTGCGCAGCGCCTCGATGGCCACCACCACCGGATCACCCACCGGGCACCACGAGCGCACCTGCTGGCCCAGCTTGTGCCCGTCGATGCGGCGCTTCACCATGCCCGCGCCCGACAGGGCCACGGTCGGGAGCTGTTCGACGCGGCACCGGCCGGTCGCGTCGACCAGGGCCACCGCGCCGGTGAGGCCGGGGTCGATTCCAAGAGCGATCACGGGCAACTCCTGGAACTGCCGACCACCGCTTGCACCACCTCAGCCACCACGACGCCGACGGCGCCAAGCCAAGCGGCGCACAGCAGCAGAAGCAGGATCAGCACCCACAAAGGCAACGCGCCGCGAAGGAACGCCGGGCGCTTCACAGCGGATCCCTCGTCCACCAGGCCAGCGCCGACAGGAGCGCCGCGCACACCACGGCCAGAGCCACCACGAGCAGCACCACGCGCACCGCCAGACGCGGCGGCGTGCCGACCGGAGCGTCGAGCTCGCGATCGGCGTCGACCGCGCGCTGCAGGGCTTGCTCCTCGAATTCGGAGTCTTCAGCGAACATCAGGGACATCGTCAGTCTCCAGGACAGAAGCCGAGCTGGTCGGCACGAACAATGGGCACTTGCCAGCGGGCCAGGCCGCTCGAGAGACGTCGAGCAGAACGGTGCGCGGCCGGAGCCACGGCAGAACCGGGAGGTTCTCGTTGCGCCGAGCGCACCGGGCGCACGACGCAGCAGGCGATGAGGGGCGACACGGGTCCATGGCGATCGTCAGCGCGAGTGACGCATGCCGGCCGGCAGCTTCGTCGGGTCGACCCCGCGGTAGTCCTCCGGCACCGCGGCGCCGAGCGGACGGTTGGCGCGGGCCTCGCGCAACCACTGCCGCTGGCCCGGCGACAGCACCTCGCCACGCGCGACCTTGGCCTCCATCTCCTCGAGGCACGCGGTCGGCTTGCGCTGGCGCAGGGCCTCCACCGCACGACCGAGCTCGGCCGCCAGGCGGGTGCGATCGCGCGGCGGCGGCGGCAGCAGGTCCTGCTGCTTCGGTGGGCGAGCAGGAGCACGCAGGCACAGCGCGCGGAACTCCGGCAGGCTCGGCGGTCGCGGCGGCAGGTTCTCGAGCCCGTAGGAGATCGCCTCCGGGAAGGTTCGGAAGGCCCGCAGCTCGCGCTGCCAGTGGTCGCGCAGCGAGGCGACGTGCGCCTCCGGATCCTCGCCCTCCGGGCACTGCCAGCGGCGGTCGAACTCCGCGCCGTAGGCGGCGCGCATGGCGGCCCAGATGCGGTGCACCCACGTGCCGGGCAGGAACGGGTCCAGGTCGGCGCTGGCGCGATCAGCCGATGCGACGGGATGGGACATCGATGACCTCCGATGCCGGCGGCGCCGGCGAGCGAGCCGGAGAGCCCGGCGGATTGACCATGAGGTTGGCGGTGCGCAGCTGCGTGCTCACGCGATCCGGGGCGGCACGCGCCAGGGCCTGCCGGTCCGCCGGCTTGATCCAGTCGGCCATGAGCCCCTGCGTGCCGCGGAAGCACCAGATGCGGAAGAAGTCCTCGAGCGAGAGCTTCGCAGCAGCAGCCTCCCGCACGGCCTGATCGAGCACCACGCCGCTGACCGGCGCGCGCTTCTTGCGCCGGAGCTCCAGCCAAGCCGTCCAGACCTCCTCGGCGACGTCCGCCGGCCGTGCGAGAGCAGGAGCAGCGGCGGCACGTTTGCGAGCTCGAGGCTCCGGCGTTTGATCCCCGAGCAGGTCAGGATCAGGCCTCGGATCGACGGGAGTGCTCTCTCCTACGGAAGTAGGAGAGATAGAGAGTATCCCTGTCCCTGTCCCTGTCCCTGTCCCTGTCCCTTGGTGAACGTTACGTACAACGTCACGTTCAACGTCAGATGCAACGTCACGTTTAACGTCACGTGCACGCCGCGTTGCGCGCGTCTTCTTGTTAGTGCCTGCTTCGGCTTCGCGCCGCCTCTGCTCTCGCGCTTCGGTCGCCGCCTTCGTCCGCGCCAGACGCGCCTTTTTCGACTCCCACGCCTCGAGCGCCTTCTTCGCAACCGTCTCGTGGTACAGCCGACCATCAGAACAGAGCACGAAGTTGGCCAAAACGCGCTCCTTGATGCGCGCAAATTCAGCCTCGTCGCAACCCGCAAAGTCGGCCAGGAGCTCGTCGTCGTTCGGCAGCGAAGACGCCGGCACCTCGTGCCAGGATCGGCACCAAAGCGAGACTGCGGCGTGCCCGACGCGAGGGTCCTTCTTGGCCTTGACCCAGAGCGAGGAAGACATCAGCGTGGCGACGTCGAGCGGCATGAACCCGAAGTCGCGCAGGTCGACCTCTGGTGGAACCAACGGAAGTGGTGGGACCGGGGGATAGTTCGTCACAAGTGGTACTCGCGCGTCATGCGGAGCCTCCAGCAGGGCCGAGCAGCGGCGACAGAGCCGATGCGTTGCCAGCCTCGATGTTTCGAGCCACGACCTCCATGGCCATGGCGGCGGTGACCGTGCGCTGATCCTGGAAGGCCACGCACTGGCCCACGGTGTAGGAGAGCACGCCGAGCAGCTCCAGCGCGTCCATCTGTGCCGCGTGCCGCTGCAAGCACGCCAGCAGGTCCTCACGGGCCGCCAGCGCCGCCGGCGAGGGTGAGACGGTCTTCATGCCCACAGCCCTCCAGGCAGGCGATCGAGCGCCGCGCAGCACGCTGGATTCAGCCAGGCGATCTCGCGGCGCAGCTTGGTGCCGCGCCCGGCGGCGATGCGGGAGTCGGTCTCCTCCCGCCGCCAGTCGCCGAGCATGCCGGAGTAGAGCTCGGAGTCGTAGCCCGAGACGATCACCATGCCCTGCAGGTCCAGGAGCACCTCCAGGAGCTCGCCATGGTCCTCGTCGGACATTTCGTGCCGGTAGCCGCCATTCGAGCGCATCACCCGGGTGCCGTGCAGGTAGGGCGGATCGATGAAGTGCAGCGTCGAGGGTGAGTCGTGCTGCCGGAGCACCTCCAGCGCCGGCCGGTTCTCGATGAGCACGCCCTGCAGCCGAGAGCCGACAGCAGCCAGGCCATCCGGGTACCGCGCCCAAAAGTTCATCGCGTTAGCGCTGGCCCGGCGGATGTCGGTCCGCATGCCGGTGCTCCGCTTGTTGGCGCCGTTGGAGCCGAAGCCCATCTGCGCGCGGATGCACAGCCGGCGAGCGCGCTCGATCGGGTCGTCGTGCTCCTCCCACGCCTCATCGAACTCGTCGCGCGCGAAGGGAGTCAAGCGCAGCTGCTCGACCAGCGCGGCCCGCTGCTTCGAGTCGCGCAGCACGCGAAACAGGTTCACCACCTCGCCGTCCAGGTCGTTGTAGACCTCGCCGTGCGAGCGTGGCTTCTGGAGCAGCACGCCGGCGGAGCCGCCGAACGCCTCGGTGTAGAGCTCGTGGGCAGGGAAGAACTGCAGGAGCCACGGCGCGAGCCGGAACTTGGCGCCCATGTAGCGCAGCGCAGGCTTCGTCACGATCACGGCGACTCCTCCAGCAGCGGATCCAGGTCGATCCGGTTCAGGTAGTCGATCAGCCGGCGCGCTTCTGCACGAGAGAAGACGAACGGCACCGAGCCTCGCCAGCAGTGCAGCCGACCGTCGGAAGCCAGCGCCACGGCGAACTGGTCCGGGCCCGGCGCAAAGTCGACCGCCAGCGTGACCACCGGCGCCTCGGGCCCGCGCTCGGCAACTTCAACACTCTCCGGTTCGGAAGCATCGCCGAGCTTCGCGCCGCGGAGCCAGTCCGCCAGCTCCGGAGTCTGCTCGATCTCCGCCTCAAAGCCGTCAGCACGCGGTCGGATCGCCACCACCTTGCTGATCGGCTCCTGGCCAGCGTGAGCAGGCAGCAGCGGAGCGTCGGCCGACGGAGGGTTGGGATCGACCACCGGCGCGATGACGCCGCGCGGCTCGAGCTCCGGACGACCGGCCCCGGAGATCAGGCGATCGACCGCCGGCGGCACGCCAGTGGCCAGCTCGCCGTTCGTGCCGCGCACCAGCTCGTAGAACACCGGGCCGCGCGCGCCAGGGCTGAACTCCGCCTCCCGGTTGACGTAGCCGTGCACGTGAGCCTCCTCGAGGGCCTCGCGCACCTGCAGAGCCGTGACGCCGCGCAGCTCGCCAGCGATCATGCCCGCGGTGGCACGCGGTCGACCAGGCAGCATCGCCTCGAGATGCGCGAGCGCCCGGAACGCCACCGTCCCGGGTTTCGGGGGGAAGGTGCTCATGGCGTGACCGGCTCGATGAAGCCGGAAGGACCGCCTCGAGGCACCGGATCGCCGGAGCCAGGCGCAGGGAGCGGCTTCTTGCGGCGAGAGACACCACGCCGAGCACGCGCGCTGGTGCCGCGTGGGGCGCGAGCGTCCGGCGGCGTCGCCAGCGCCACAGCGGCGAGCGACTCCACGAACGGCTGAAAAGCCGCGACGGTGACGATTCCAGGGTTCTGCGACTTGCCGCTGCGGATGTTCCACAAGGTGCCGACCGGCACGCCGGAGAGCTCGGAGAGCTTCTCCAGCTGCGGCTGACGCAGCAAGCCAAGCGCGGCAGCGACCTGGGCCAGGGAGGGTACGGGAGGGATCATCATGGCTGGAAGCGTAGCAGAAGTGCGGCGCGTGGTCCAATCGGACGACTCGCGCGCTCGCAGAAACGGTTATGCACAGGCATGACGCTAGGTATAGTGCGGACTTCTCCACAAAAGCCACGCGAAATAGTCCAGATAGCCCGTTGACTGTTGGCTGGCAGATAGGCAGAGTAAGGCCATCGCGCAACCCCGCGCGGAACCAGGAGCCACAGATGAACGCCAGCACCAACCCGGTCACCCTCGAGCAGGAAGCGCGCGACGAAGCGATCGAGCTGATCGCCGAGCAGCACCTGCGCCTCGAGACGCTCGAGACGCGCAACTCCGACGGCCTGGATTTCAGCGACCAGGCGGTGTGGAGCATCAAGGCCGCCCTCGAGGCCGCCTACGAAGCCGGCCGCCGCGCCGGGCACCTGGGCTGAATGGGAGACGCAGCATGAACACCATCAAGCCGCGCCTCGTCAGCACGAACCTGCGCCGCGCCAGCGGCACCTGGGTCCGCCTCTGCCCGACTTGGTTCTGCACCGGTATGCCGGCGCGATGGACCAGCACCGAGCAGGCCGGCTGACCGCACCCGCGAGCCCGGCGCGCCCGGGCTTGGGAGTGCGGCCACCGGTCGCCACCACAGGAGCCACGATGAACACCAGCAAGACATCCAGCGCCACCTTCGCGCAGAAGTACCCCGCCTACATGGACCCCGAGACGGCGAAGCGCACGATCGAGCTCGGCCGCGCGCTGCGCGCCCAGCTCCAGCGCCGGCGGCAGTCGGTCACCATCACGGTCGACGCGACGCGCCTGCAGGCCGCGCTGCGCCGCGCGCAGCACTCCACCAGCGGGAGCGCAGCGTGAGCGCCGCCGAGCAGAGCCGCTGCAGCCTCGGGCCCTGGCGCGCCATTCGCTGCGCCTCCAGCTGGCGCATCTACGACCAGCAGGGCAACGCGATCGCCAGACTGGCCACCACCGAGATCACAGAGCCGCGCCGGGCCTACGATGCCCGCCTGATGGCCCGCGCTCCCGAGCTCGAGATGATGTTGGCCGAGTGCGCCGGGATGCTCGGCGCGGCTGCCGACAGCCTGAAGGGCCGCGGCGCCCTCCGGCCGGACGCCGAGCCGGTGCTCCGCGAGCAGCAGCAGAAGTGCATCGCCCTGCTGCGCGCGATCGCGGTCGCTCCGACGGAGAACGCCGGATGAGCGAGCTGCGCCTCCACCTCGCACGCGAGGCTGCCCTCCACGCCGCCTGGGAAGCGTTCCTGGCGGACGTTCCCATGACCTGGATCCGAGCATGAAACTCCACTGCGCCCGCTACACCATCCCCACCCGCATGCCGCTCTGGCAGCGCCTCTGGAACCTGTATCAGCTGCACCGGCTGCGCGAGCAGCTCAAGTGCCTGCAGGATGAGCGCGACGGCTACCTCCAGGCCGCCACGATGCCCGGCTCCGAATTCAAGCTGGGGCCGAAGTATCTGGAGAACTGCGCCGAGCAGGAGCGCCAGCTGCAGGCGCGCATCGCGGTGCTGGAGGTCATGTCATGAGCGACGACGACCCGACAGTGATCGACCAGGCGGCGCGCGAGGCCTTCGTGCTCGAGCTCCGCGCGCTGACGCTGAAGCATGGCATCGCGATCGAGGGATGCGGCTGCTGCGGTTCGCCCTACCTGACCAGAGACGTCCCGGTGACGGATCCGCGTTCCGGGTACGCCATCAGCGCTCGCTCGGAGCACCTCGCCTGGGTTGACCCGAGCCGCGACATCAACTGGCGCCACCGCCAGCGCGAGCTCGTGACAGCAGCGCCGGCCGCAGCACCAGGGAGCGCCGACTGATGGCCCGCGCGCGCACGAAAGAGCCGGATCGCCGCACCTTCCTCGGCGGCACCGATGCGCCAGCGGTGCTCGGCGTCAGCCCCTGGATGACCGCGGTCGACCTGTGGCGCCTGAAGACGGGACGGGTGAAGCCGGAGCCGGATCCCGAGCGCGACCGGCGCCTCGAGCGCGGCAAGCGCCTCGAGCCGTTCATCTGCGAGATGGTGGTCGACAAGCTGCGCGACCAGGGCCACGAGGTCAAGGTGCTGGCGCGCAACGAGCGGTACACCCACCCGAAGTACCCGTTCCTGAAGTGCGAGATCGACCTGGAACTCGAGGTCGACGGAGAGCACGTGACCAGCGACGCGAAGTCGGTCGGCGGCCAAGCCCGGCACCGCTGGGGCCAGGAGGGCAGCGAAGACATCCCGATCGACTACGCCGCGCAGTTCATGGACGGCCTGATGATCACCGGCCGCCAGCGCTGCCTTGCCGCCGCGCTGCGCAGCTTCGATGACGTCGACATCTTCTGGCTGACGCGCGACGAACAGACGATCCAGGGCATGGAGAGCAAGATGGTCTCCTTCTGGCAGGACCATGTCGAGCGCGATGTCCCGCCGGACCCGGTCAACTTCTCCGACCTGCGCGCCCTGTTCGAGAAGCCGGAGCCGCGCCGCGTCGAGGCGACGCCAGAGATCCTCGAGGCGGTCCAGGAGCTCGGCCAGATCAAGGGCCGGATCGAGGCGCTCGAGGCGCGCGAGGAACACCTGCGGTTCACCATCGCCAAGCACATGGGCCCGGCCGAGACGCTGGCCAGCGGCGTCCGCGACTTGATGTCCTGGGCCACCGAGAGCCGCGCCCGCTTCGAGCTCGACCGGTTCAAGCGAGAGCACCCCGACTGGTACGCCCTGTACCTGAAGACCACCAGCACCAGGGTGCTGCGCCGCGCGCGATCGCGGTCGGCCGGCGCCCGATGATTCACCACCACGAGAGGAAAGCACGATGAGCAAAGACGCGCTGCGAGCTGCCGCCACCGGCAGCGCCGCAGAACCCCCGAAGACGATCTTCCAGTACCTCGATGACGCTCGGGTCAAGCAGGGCATCGCCGCGGTCGCCGGCAAGTACCTCACCGCCGAGCGCATGCTCCGGCTGTGCGTGATGGCGGTGAAGAAGACCCCGAAGCTGGCCGCCTGCGACCCAGCGACGGTGCTCGGCGCCATGATGACCAGCGCCGCCCTTGGCCTCGAGCCGAACACCGTCCAGCAGCAGGCCTTCCTGATCCCCTACAGCACGCGCCGCAAGCTGCCGAACGGCCAGTGGGGAGACGTCCTCGAGTGCCAGTTCCAGATCGGCTACCGCGGCTTCATCACCCTGGCGTACCGCTCGCCGCGCGTGAAGCGCCTGATGGCCGAAGCGATCCACGCCGGCGACCACTTCAAGCACCGCCTCGGCTCCGGCACGTTCCTGGAATACGAGAAAGCGCTGGTCGACCGCGGCGCGCTCATCGGAGCGTTCAGCTACGTGCAGCTCGAGGATGGCGGAGAAGTCGCCTGCGTGCTGCCGCTTGAGGAAGTGCTGAAGATCCGCGGTCGCAGCGAGACGTACAAGACCCTGGTGCGCTACGTGGAGAACGCCCAGACCGACCAGGACCGGGCAAAGGCACAGGCGAAGCTGGACGACACGCCCTGGGTCCTCTGGGAGGATGACATGGCGGCGAAGTCGGCGATCAAGAAGCACGCGAAGCTGCTGCCGATCGCATCCAACGACGCGCTGGCGGTGGCCGCCGAGGTCGACAACCGGGCCGAGGGCGGCGGCTTGGACCTCCGCGCGATGACCACGGTCGAGCAGGTGCGCGAGGTCTTCGAGGAAGGCGGAGAGCCGCCGGCGCTGCCGGACGGTACCGCCGAGCAGGAAGCCAGCCGCGAGGCCTTCGGAACGGTGGCGCGCGGCAACCAGCAAGCCACCGCCACACCAGCGGCGGCGCCGGCCGAGCCGGAACGCAACCAGGCCGCGGCCAGCGGCGGTGGCAAGCGCAAGCCGCCCGCAGCAGCGGCGCCGGCTGCAGCCGCGCCGGCAGAGCCGCAGCGCACCTACGCCGAGATCGCCGATGCGATCAAGGCGGCGAAGGACCTGGACAGCGCCCTGCTCGAGCTCGACGGCGCGCGGCACCTGCCGCCCGACCAGGCGAAGGACCTCAAGGCGATGGTCGACCGCATGTTCAGCGGCGACTGAGCACCAGCAAGATCCGCCCGGAAGGGCATACCACGGAGAGAGTGAACGATGAGCAAGATCAACCTCGGCGACGAAGCGAAGGACCGCGTCTCCGGCTTCCAGGGTGTCTGCGTGGCCATCACGCAGTGGATCAGCGGCTGCGCGCGCCTGACGCTCCAGCCGCCGACCGGCAAGGACGGCAAGATCCCCGAGGCCCAGACCTTCGATGAGCCGATGCTCCAGCTGGTCAAGGTGGCCAAGGTCGCACAGGGCCCGATGAAGACCGGCGGCCCGCGGCCGGAGCCCGCGCGCGCACCGGCGGCCCGCGGCCGGAGCCCGCGCGCGCACCGGCGGCCAAGCGCTGACAGTTTCCGGGTGGGGAGAGCAAGCGCTCTGCGGGGATAGGACGGCTCCTGGCCCCAATAGTCCGGTTTGCGCCCGGCCCCACCCTCCTCACCAGCACCATCACCACCACGATCGGAGAACCATGTTCGAACTCCTCGCACCCACCAAAGCGAAGCTGCTGGACGTCGTCGTCCTCAGCCAGAAGAATCGCCAGCCCGACGAGAACCCGGGCGCGAAGCTGAACTTCGAGATCGCCCTCGCAGCGGACGTCCTCGATGCCTTCGACCCGAAGCTGCGCGTGATGCTGTTCATGAAGGGCAGCGGCAGCGAGAGCGCCAAGCAAGCCGCGCTCGACGGCATTCCCGCCGCCTCCGAGACCCCGAACCTGACGGGCATCGGCATGAAGATCGGCAAGTTCCCCTGGAAGCAGGAGCTCTCCGGCTACACCCTGGTCATCGACCACGGCATGGGCGGCAAGAAGTCCGACCTCGAGATCAGCGACGGCATGCTGTCGAACTGGCGGTTCACCCCGAAGGAAGGCGGCACGTTCATCGCCAGGATGAGCTACGAGAGCGCGAACGTGACGGAAGCACAGTTCGGCCGGCTGGCCAAGATGAAGTCGCGCGACATCGAGGTCAAGTTCTTGCCGCCGGAGGAATCGCAGCAGCAGCTCCCGGGCGCGACCACCCAGCCGAACAAGGGCGACGGCTCCTGGCCTTTCCCGGGCAAGGGAGCAGCGCCAAGCGAGGCGCCGCCGCAGTCGACCACCACCGAGGTCGTGAAGGGCAAGCCTGCCGCGAAGAAGACCGCCGCGGCGAAGACGAAGCCCGCGGACAAGGCCAGTGCACAGGCAGCAGCCGCCACCGGAGCATTCGTCGCCTCGGCCACCGGCAGCAAGGCCCACTGACCATGAGCAGCCTGCCGAACCGGCTGTTCCGGCGCGGCGCCGGCGTGCCGGGCATGCGCCTGACGCGCCGCAAGGGACACCTTGTGATCGACGTCCACGCCACTGTCGACGGTCGCAAGGTCTCCACCAGCTACCCCTGCCGGCCGGCAGGGCCGCTGGCGGCAGCCGAGCGAGCGGTGAAGTTCCGCGAGCAGCACACCGGCGTGCCGTACCCCTTCAGCCCGCGCCAGGCCTGGATTCGCCTGCGCGCCCACGGAGAGTCGTGATGAACCCAGACACCGGTCACCTGTTCCGACTGCGCCGCGGAGAAGACGCGCCCGCCGGCACCGAGGTCCTGCCCGCCGACTTGCACCAGATCGCAAACCTCAAGATCAGGCGCGACCCCGATGCCAAGGTCAACCTGAAGTCCAGCACGCCGCTGGCCAAGTGGGCGAAGAAGAAGCGCCTCGAGCGCATCGCCGCGAAGTCCCGCCGGCGCAACCGCAAGTAGAACCACCAGGAGCCACCATGAATGACCATGCCAAGCGGCGCCAGCCGCTCCCACCCCGAGATCCAGCCAGGAGCGACACCGAGCAGGGCCTGTTCCAGAAGTTCATCGTCACCCGCACCGACGGCTCGAGCGGCCCGGGCGGCAAGCACGAACACTGCGAGTACTTCGTTCTCGACATCGACCACGACCAGCACGCCATGCCCGCGCTCGAGGCCTACGCCCGCACATGCGCAGCGACGCACCCCGAGCTCGCGGTCGACCTGCAGCAGCGATACGGGCTGCCGGTGGACGCCACTATGCCGCCGACGGCCGAGCAGGTGCTGCGCCGGCGCGCTCACGCGATCGGCATCGCACGCGACATCGCCGATGCATTCAACCGGGAACACAGCGATTGGGCGAACAGTGGCCCACTGTTCCGCAAGCTGGTCGATGAGCTGCTGACCGAGTCGGAGCTCGTGCGCGCGATCGCCGCGTGGCACCGGGCCACCGAGCGCATGGTGGACGGCACGCCGCCCGGACACGAGGTCGAGAGCGACCGCAGCATCAGCGACCGCGCGCGAGGCCTGCTGGCCCAGCTCGAGGCGCTCGGCATTCGCAGCGTCCTGAGCGCGCACCACGAGGAATGGTGGCGGATCCACGGCGACCACGAGCGCCTGCAGCGCGAGGTCCTGCAGGTGCTGCACGACGGCCTGCGGGCCCGCCAGCGTGCCGCCGGCGGACTGGTCAGCCAGGCGCAGAGCGATGCCGCGGTCGAAGCGCTGGCCAGCGCCGAGATGCCGCACGCGGTACCGGGCCGAGCTCGCGATCTGGCCGCATGCCTGGAGAACTTCAGCCGCACCAGCCAGATGGGCGGCGGCTGGACCGTTGGCATGGCGGTGGACTTCCTCCGACAGATCGCCGACCACTGGAACCGCCGCCCGGCAGCTGGCACGAATCTTTCCCAGGAGAGGCCTCCTGCTGTGCACGCCACGCCGGTGCTGCTCGAGACGACCGCGATGTGGGCAGGAGCGCAGACCGGCCAGAGCGACGGCGCGGTGCACTTCACCCGCGAGGCCTGGGAGAAGTTCGTGCAGGCCCTCGGCGCCGAGCCGCCGCTCGAGATCCTGGTCAGCCCTACCGACAGCGTGCGTGCCGACCAGGTGCACCAGCGCTGCGCCGAGCGCGGCTGCCAGGAAGCGCTGACCTGCCCGGCCGGCCGGTGCGTGATGTTCGACCGCCAGCAGCCCTGCGGCTGCCGCGAGGGCGAGTGCGAGAGCAAGCCCGATCGCGCCTGCAGGATGACGCGCGAGATCCAGGAAGGGGGACACCAGTGAGCAAGCCGAAGTACTCCTGCGACGCGCCCGACCAGGCCCGGCTGAAGACGGCGCGCCTCGAGATCGAGGCCATCCTCCAGAAGCACGACATCGCCGGCGCGGTGGTGCTGCACACACCGGGCATGGCGGAGTGGTTCTACCAGGTGAACCCGAGCTATTCCTGCCTCACGATCGATGAGGCAGCCGGGACCGCCAGAGTGCGCTCGAAGCTGGCGGACTACGCCGGCGACCAAGCCGCCCAGGTGCACGACCTCACCGCGACGGCCAACATGGTCGCGGCGATCTTCGGCAACCTGCACCACGGCGCGCGCATGTTCCTCGAGGTCCAGAAGATGGTTGACCGCGCCACGAACGCTGCGCACACCGAGCCGACCTTCGTGCCAGACGCCGCCGAAGGGAGACGACAGTGAGCGCCGCTGTACCGGCTCCGGTGCACGGGCTGCGCCTCGGAGAGCATCCAGAGCCACACGCCGTCTGGTCGCTCGAGGAAGCCGCCTGGATCGAACAGCGCGACCAGCAGTGGCGACTGTGGGCCGAAAGCGCCGCCCCAGCGCCAGCAGCGCATCCGCGCCAGTTGGTGAGCGTGAGCAGCATCGACGTGGAGCGCCTGATTGCCGAGTGCTTGCCCGGCGGCTCTGTGTGCGACCCGCAGGCCGTGGCCGACAACATCCGGCGCTACTGCAATGCTTGGCCAGGTGCAGCGCCAGCAGCGCAGCCGCTGACGGAGGCGCCCGCCGAACTGCGAGGACTCGACACCGCCAGCCGCGTGCGCTTCTACGAGCACGACTTCTACGTGCTGAGCAACTTCAGCGCGTTCAGCATCAAGTGGCAAGGTCGGCGCTTCCCGACCAGCGAGCACGCCTACCACTGGGAGAAGTTTGAGCCCGGCACGCGCGACGAGCAAGGCTTGTACGTGCGCGACCGCATCCTTGACGCCCACTCGGCGCACGACGCTTTCAAGCTGGCCGAGAAGTGGAAGCCGCTGCGCCGCGCCGACTGGGACGACGTGAAACTCGAAGTCATGCTCGGCATCCTGCGCGCCAAGGCGGCGCAACACGAGTACGTGCGCCGCAAGCTGCTGGCCACCGGCGACCGCGAACTGGTCGAAGACTCGTGGCGCGACGACTTCTGGGGTTGGGGGCCGAACCGCGACGGCAAGAACATGCTCGGCCGCCTCTGGATGCAGGTACGCGCCGAACTGCGCGCAGCAGGAGCCACCCATGCCTGACGACACCCAAACCGAATTTTGTTGGCTGGTAGAAGAGTTCGCGCCGAACGGCAACAGCACCGGCCGCTACATGCTGGACATGGGTTCTCTTGCCATCACTCACGACGTGTATGCGGCGCGTAGGCTGCGGCGCGAGCAGTCAGCAGGCTTCCGAGCGCTGGACATGAAGGAACGCCACGGAGGCGACTGGCGGCCTGTGGAGCACGGCTTTGAGCCCGCCCCAGCAGCGCAGCCGGCGATGCCGGAGCCGGTGGCCCTGGTCCAGTTCCTGGAAGGCCTGCTTTCGACCTGGGGCCGCCCGCCGACCGAGCAGGAGCTCCGCGCTGCAGCTCACGCGCTGACGGTGCGCGCCGACCGGATCGCCTGCGCCAGGACTCCGGAGAGCGACGGTGCGTGAACGGCCTATCCTCTTCACCGGCGCCATGGTGCGTGCCATCCTGTCGGGCCAGAAGACTCAGACCCGGCGCCTGTGCAAGCTGCCCATGCGCTCGAGCATGCCGGAACCCGAGCTGCTGTCCCTGGTGCAGCAGTGCCCCTACGGAACGATCGGCGACCGCCTCTGGGTGCGCGAGAGCCTCGGCTACTGCAGCGAGTACGGGCACTACTTCAAGGCCGGCGACGAGCACGGCGGACGGGTTCACCTGTGCAGCCTGTTCGATGACGAGGAACGAGGCACCGGCTACAGCTACGAAGGTCTGCTGCCGGAGCGCGCTGTGCCGTCGATTCACCTGCCGCGGAAGTACTCGCGGATCCAGCTCGAGCTGACCGGCGTGCGCGTCGAGCGCCTGCAGGACATCAGCCAGGGCGACGCGATCGCAGAGGGCGCACCGCCTAGCCACCAGAGCATCGACGCGATTTCGCGTGAGTACGGCTACCCGGATTTCCCGCGCTCCTGGTACGCGCAGCTGTGGGACTCGATCAACGGTGCCGGCGCCTGGGATTCGAACCCCCACGTGTGGGTCCTGGAGTTTCGGAGGATCTGACCTTGCCGATCAGCCCGCAGAACCAGAAGCGCTACCCGCCCGAGTGGCCGCACATCCGCCTGCAGATGCTTGAGCGCGCCAAGTGGCGCTGCGAGCACCCAGGCTGCCAGGCCGCGCAGTACGCGGTGGGTCGCTGGCTCGCCCGCGACGTAGAGCAAGCGGTCTGGGCACCAGTGGTCGGCAACACCCCAGCGGTCACTTCAGACGACCGCGCGATGCACGCCGCCGGGCAGGGCCGCAAGCCCGACGGCATTCCCTGGACCTACCGAGACGCCCGGGCCTTCCTGGAGCGGTTCGCCTGGGACGAGCCTCAGCCGATCATCATCGTCCTGACGGTCGCGCACCTGAACCACCAGCCGGAGGATTGCCGCCCGGAGAACCTGCGCGCATGGTGCCAGCGGCACCACCTCGCGTACGACCTCGAGCACCACCAGCAGAATGCACGCGCCACCAGGCGCGCACGCCGCGCGATCGGCGAGCTGTTCTGACCACCAGGAGAACCCATGCAGCACCTCGCGATGACCCTCAGCAAGCTGGCCAGCACCGGAGAGCCCCAGGAGGTGTTCGCCGGAGAGCAACGCCCGGACGGCCGCGTGACGCTGATCGCCGATGAGCAGCCGTCCCTGCCGAACATGTCCGCGGCGGTCGAGATCGACCGGACCGAGGCCATCAGGCTGATCAACCACCTGCGCCAGGTGTTCGGCATCGGCCGCCAGGAGCTCGCCGAGATCCAGGGCTGACGCGTGCGCTTCTTCACCGGCCTCCACCAGCCCAGCGACGCGCGGCACTTCGAAGACGCCTTCATCAGCGTCAACCGGCTGAGGCCGCGGCGGCGTCACTTCATCGTGCAGGACTGGATCATGGACTCCGGAGCTTTCACCGAGATCAGCACGCACGGATACTACCGAGACGCGGTCGACGTCTACGCACGCGAGATCCGGCGCTGGGTCGGCTGTGGCAACCTCCTCGCCGCGGTGGCGCAGGACTGGATGTGCGAGCCGCACATCATCGAGAAAACGGGCCTCAGCGTGGCGGCGCACCAGTCGCACACCATCGCTCGATACGACGCGCTGCTCGCCGAGAAGCCCGGCGTCTACATCCTGCCTGTGCTGCAGGGATTCAGACCAGAAGACTACGTGTCGCACCTTCGCCAGTACGGCGATCGGCTACAGCCAGGCGCATGGGTCGGTGTCGGGTCGGTCTGCAAGCGGAACGGCAAGCCGGGAGAGGTGGCCGCAGTGCTCATGGCGATCCGTGCAGCTCGACCAGACCTGCTCCTGCATGGCTTTGGATTGAAGACGACTGCCCTGGCCGATTCACTGGTGCGCTCGATGCTGCACACCGCCGATTCCATGGCATGGAGTTATCACGCCAGGATCAACGGCCGGAACGGAAACGACTGGCGGGAAGCGAAGCGCTGGGCAGAGAACATCACGAGCAGACCGGTGCAGCATCAACTGGACCTGCAGCGCTGTGGAGCCAACCCATGAGCACGAAAGACATCAGCGACCTGGAAGTCCTCGAGGCCTGCCGCGACTGGCGCACCCATCACCAGTTCGCCGACGCCCTGCTGGCCGTCCGCACCGAGCAGCACCCGAAAGTGGCGCACCGCGCGCTCGAGCGTGCCTGCAAGCGCCGGCTGATTGAGTGGGGGGTGAGCCTTCGCACGGCGTGGCCGACCCCGGAGGGTATCGAGGCGCTCGAGCAGCATGGCAAGCCGACCACCCCGGTCGAACTGAGGCCGGACCGCGACGGATGCATCGGCGTCCAGGTGCTGTGCACCGCCGGCGGCGAGCTGCGCAGTGCGTGGTACCGGCCGGTGCTGCTCCAGCATTGGCGCCAGGCCGCGCAGGACCCGAGCTTCCTGATGGTGCTGCAGGTCGACCTGCGCATCCTGCTCGAGCAGGACGACCTCCAGGTGCTGGCCATGGCGCCATTCACCCTCCGGCCAGAACCGCCGACGGTCTGAGCCGTTCCACGTGGAACCCCCTGGTCGAGGGGGTCGCGCAGTCGGTCACGCTTCTGGGCTTGCTTATGTGCGAGTTGTTGCCCATAGTCGGGTCATCGACAGACGCAAACCAGGAGCCGCGATGTACACCCTGCACGACACCTACACCACTCAGAGCCAGGCCGAGACGTTCGTCCGGACCTTCAACACCTACGTCGGCCAGGGCCGCCTCGCCGCCTGGGACCGGGTCGGCCCGGGCCAGTACCGCGTGTGGCTGACCATCTGACCGGCAGAGCAGCATGGCCACGGTGATTTACAGCTGCAAGCACTGCAAGGTCGGCAAGCGGATCGAGTATCCGAACCGGGACCAGGCCCGCGCCTCCTGGTGGCGCGACGGTGGCACCGAGGGCCGCGTCTACCCTGGCAGCTACGTGCACTACGCGAAGCGCGGCGGCCGGTTCAACGTCGGCGACGGCTGCTGCAGCGAGTGCGGCCGGGCGATGACCTGGGGCTACCTGCAGGCCTGGACGAACCCGAGCACCAAGTGCGACGCGCGCTGCGAGCACGCGCGCGGCTTCAAGTGCGACTGCAGCTGCGGCGGAGAGAACCACGGCTCCGGCTGGTCCGGGATGTTCACCGGCCTGCTGGCAGCCTGATCAGACACCCCCGCGAGTCGGGGGTAATCCTGCGCATTCTTTCGCACTCTTCGGCTTGCTTATGTGCAAGCGTGGTCGCATAGTAGAACCATCGCAACGCAAGACCAGGAGCCGCAACATGACCCAGCAGCAAGCCCGCGAGATCATCGCCAACGAAGACTACCTGCCCTGGTCCCTGGTTGCGCAAGCCAAGGAAGTCCTCGGCATCGCCGAGCCGACCGCCGCGCAGATTTGGGCCGAAGCGATCGCCAAACGCGCGCAAGCCTGACCAGCATCACCAGGAGCCAAGCATGAACGAGATCACCACCAGCGCCGCCTACAACCGCGCGCTCGCCGAACACACCCGCGCCGGCGCGATCTTCCAGCAGGTGCGCGACGACTACCGGGCCGGCCGCTGCGGCGACGATGAGTTCCTGGAAGCACGCCGCCTCTTCGCCGCGGCCACCGCGGTCTACGACGCCGCCTTCGCGCTCGAGGCCGCAGAGGGCCAGATCCGCGAGGCCCGCCAGATGGCCAGCGACCTGCACGCCGCCCAGACCCTGGAAGACCTGGACCGCCTCTACGTCGCCTGGATCGGCTACAGCATCGTCGCCGACGACCCCGAGGTCGAGCTCGAGCAGGTGAACGACATCCTGCAGGGCTGGCTGCGCGAGCACCTGCAGAGCATCGGCGTCGCCTGGATCGACGCGCACGCGGAACCCGAGCACGCCTGAACACCCGGAGAGCAGCATGACCCTGACCGAACGCCTCCAGGCCGCCTACCGCGCGCACGCCGCCTGCAGCCGCCGCCACGACCTCGAGGGAGCGCTGCTGGCCAAGCGCCGGATCGCCAGCATCAAGGCCCAGATCCGCGAACGCCGCGAGCGGCGCGGCCAGGCCTGACCTTCACCACCACCAGGAGCCAGCATGAACATCAAGCACCCCGCGCAGACCCCGGAGTATTGGGAGCGCCTCGCCGCGGAGGAACGCGCACTGGCGGCCAGCCAGCGGAGCCTCCGCTGGGTCACGGTCGAGAGCACCAGGATCCGCGAGCGGAACGCCCGCGAGTACGAAGCCACCGCGCAGCGCCTGCGCCAGGGAGAGCCGGCATGAAGTACCACGACTGGAACGAGACGCTCGGCCTGTCCCTGGTGACGGACGAAGACGGCACGAACTGGCGCTACGAGCGCCTGCAGCCGCGCGGCACCGCGCCGCTCGAGGCGACGCCCTACCACCTGCTCCGCCAGGGACACTGCGTGGCGAACGCGGTCGCGCAGGGCCTGTTCATCATCGGCCACCGGATCCGGCTGGTGCCGGCAGAGTGGAAGCGCCTCGGCTCCGAGGTCCAGTTCAGGCGCAGCGTCGGCGCCATGACCTGACGGCTCGCGGACCCCCCTCAATGAGGGGGATCAACCGCGGAATAGTGCCGCACGATTAGCTTGCATATGTGCCAGCCATGGCGCATTGTAGAGACATCGCAACGACACACCCCAGGAGCCCAGCATGCAAGCCACCACCAGCACCACCACCGCCGCGCCGGCGGCCCGCCGCCAGGAGCGCACCGAGATCGAGACGCGCCGGTTCTACGTCAGCCACCTGCGCCAGCCCTCGGGCCGCGGCAGCTGGCTGTTCGAGACGCGGGCCGGCGAGGTCGTCTTCCACTGCAACGACACCTACGGCGCCGCTAAGAAAGCCGCGATCGCCTGGGGCACGCAGAACGGCCACGACGTCCTCTACACCTGCCCCTGAGCAGGCCCACCAGCACCACCACCAGGAGCACGCCATGACCATGACCACCACCGAGCGCCGCAGCGCCCACCGCGAGAACCAGGCCCGGATCGAGCGCGAGGTCGCCACCGGGAAGCGCTGCCCGGACTGCGCCGGCGAGGACACGGAGAGCAACGGCTCGAGCGAATACCGGTGCCGCGAGTGCGACCACCGCTGGGGCTTCGAGGGCGGTCCGAAGGGTGAGCCCTACGGGTTCTGCTGACCGGCGGACACCCCCCTGATTGAGGGACGCAGCGTGCGCGAAAGTGCACGCTCTTTCGCTTGCCTTTGTGCGAATGGCCGGCCATAGTGAAGCCATCGACGCCCCACCACCAGGAGAACCCGATGAGCACCCTTCACGACACCTACACCACCCAGAGCCAGGCAGACACCTTCTGCCGCACCTACAACGGGTGGGTGAGCCAGGGCCGCTTCGCCGCGGTCCACCGGGCGGGCCCGGGCGAATACCAGGTCTGGCTGAGCATCTGAGGGGGAGAGAAGCATGGCCACGGTGATCTACAACTGCAAGCACTGCAAGACAGGCAAGCGGGTGAGCTACCCGAACAAGCACGGCGACAGCTGGTGGCGCGACGGAGCGCCCGGCCAGGGCCGCGTCTACCCCGGTGTGCGCTGGGGTGCCGCCCAAGTGACGGGCGACAGGACGCTGACGCCCGGTTGCCACACCCCCGAAGGGTGCCGCGAGAACGGCTGCCTTGGCTGGTGCGATGAGCACCGACCCGAGGCCGGGCCAGACAGCAAGACGCCCAACGTCGGCGGTAACCGGCTTGCGCCCACACAGGAGCAACGATGACAACGAACCTTGCCGGCGCAAGTCCGGTTGACCAACCAGTTGGGCGGCCCTTGCCAAAGCGCTACGAAGGTGGCCGGATCAAGGGCGGGTGCAGCTTGCACGATGCCGAGAAGCCCGAGCTTTGCCAGAAGCACCTGCAACGCTGCCCAGAACCTCGCACGGTTGACTGCTGCGGCGTGGTGGACGAGCACGACATCATCGAGTGCTCTCGCTGCGGCAAGCAGTGGACAGTGCCGTGCAGCTTCGACGAGGACTACTCATGACATTGCAAGAGCGCATCGACGAATTGGTTGCGCAACACGGCAGCCTACGCGCCGTAGCTCGCGTGACCGAGATTGACGCAGGCTACCTGTCGCGGCTACGCGCCGGCGAGAAGGTGAACCCAGAGAAGGACAAGTTGCGCCGCCTGGGCCTGCGCCGCGTGGTGAGCTACGAACTGCTCAAGACGCCCAACGTCGAAGCTAAGCGGACCGTGACGGCCCGCGCGAAAGGATGAGCATGGAACAAGACCAGCAGGCCGGCACGGGTCCGCTTGAGCGCCCAGTTAGGCGCCTCGATGACGGACTCCCGGCCGATGCGGTGCGCTTTGCAGGTGCCCCGGCGCCTCGAATCCGCGTGTACCGCATGGATGACAACGAGTGGTGGGCTGGCGAGAGCCTGGCCGCCTGCGTGGCAGAGGGTCGCCGTCAATGCGGCGCCGACTGCTACCCGGATAGCGATGAGCAACACGAACTGAGCGACGAAGCGATGCAACGCCTGAAGTTCATCGACGAGGACGGCAGCGAGCGAACCTTTGCCGACGAACTGGCTCGGCGGATCGCTGCCGGCGAGAAGTTCCCGCAGCAGTTCGCAGCCGAAGACTGGTGAGCAGGAGCCAAGCAATGACCACCACCAATCCCGCAGCACCCACCACGCCCGCCCAGGCCGAGGCGAGCGCAGACCTGAGCGCTGCGATTCTGGCGCTGCCGTTGCCGGAGCCGGTCAGCATGGTCGCATCGTCAGCGGATGGGTTCTTCAGCCGCGACCAAGTGCGCGCCCTGCTCGAATCCGCCGCCTCACTGGTGCGCGCCACTCCACCAGACCTTGCGGCAGAGCTGCGGGAAAACGCGGCGCGGTACGAGTGGCTGCGTGCTCAGCATTGGGAGTCGTCTCCGCTGTGTGTCGTCTGCGATCCGAAGGACGCCGTTAAGCTGGGCCGCACCTGCCCAAGCGGCGAATACTTGGACATGGAAATCGACGCTCTGCGCGCGAAGGGCGGTGCTCTGTGACCGACCTCAACAAACTGCACCCCAAGGCCCTGTCAGCCGCGATGCGTGGCGGCACAGCCGGCTGGGGGCAAGTGGCCTCGGCCGCCGAGCATGTGCGTTACTCGCAGCCGGTGCGCCCTGCATCGCGGCGCCGCTGTCACTGCGGCTGCGAACGACGCGCAACGCTCATGGGCATGGCGAACGGGATCGCGCTGGTGTCCGGCTGCGAACTGGCAATTGCTCGTTGGGTGAAGACTGGCGGGCTGTTGCGCGCGAAGGGCAATGCGGCGTGAGCGCGGTCCTGCTAGCTATCTCGGTTATCGCGGTGACTGCTGTCATCTGCGCGTTTGTCTACTTGGTTGCGTGCGCAGCCGCTTGGCGCTGGCTCACGTTCCGCGAGTGGTGGGGATGACATGGACACCCTCACCCCGCAGGAAGTGGCGAAGCCGCAGCGCATTCAGCTGTCGCGCGCCAAGGGCTGGCGCATGCCGCCGAACACCGTGAAGGTGAGTCGGCCCGGGAAGTGGGGCAACCGCTTCCGCATCGGCGACACCGCCGAGGTGTGGGGCGACCCGGGCGTGGTGCGCTTTGTGCCGATCAAGGATGCGGCCACTGCGGTGCAGCTGTTCGAACAGTGGCTGCGCCTGCACCTGGAACAGCACCCCAAGATCATGCGTCCGGCGCTGGACGAACTGCGCGGCCGCAACCTGGCCTGCTGGTGCAAGCCCGGCACGCCATGCCACGCCGACGTGCTGCTGCGGCTGGCGAACGAGGTGACCCCATGACCCACCTCATCCTCGACGGCCGCGACCTCGACACCTGGCAGCGCCACCACAGCGGCGGCCTGCTGATCCCGGCAACGAAGCGCCCCACGGTGCTGCAGGCCGACCGCGAGCGCGCCGAGCGCGAGGTGCTGCGCCTGGCTCGCGAGCACGCCAGCGGCCTGTTCGTGCTCTTCGCGCCCGTGGCCATCGGCAAGCGCGTGCCCGAGGCCTCGCACGTCAACCTGCGCGGCGAGGTGCTGCGCTCGGTCCACGTGGCGCGGCTGCTGCCGATCCTTCAGGCCGACGATGAGTCGGACATTCCGTTCTGACCATGAGCCTGCAGACCGACTTCTTCGACGGCGCGCAGCGTGGCGCCCGCGACATCCTGGCCAGCGCGGAGCGCGACGCCATCATCAGCCGCTGCACCCGCTTCCGTTACTGGTTGCTGCGCCGCTGGGGCCCAGGCCATCGCCTGCTGTTCGTGATGCTCAACCCGAGCACCGCTGACGCCGACGTGGACGTGGAGCGGTGCAGTGATGCGCTGCTGTTCCGCCCTGACCTGATCGCCGACATCCGTGCGGCCATCGTGCGGTCCGCAGGCCCCAACTGGAGGGCTGCCTTATGACCTGGAATTGCCCGAAGAACGACAAGCCGTGCTGGCAAAACTGCCGCGGCTTTGAATGCCGCGACCGGGACGACGACCGCGTGACCCTCGGCGGCGGCCCGCCAGGCGACCCCAACGGCGAGCAAGCCGCGCTGGCCGTTGAAACGCTGGTCCGCAAGTACGAAGGCGCGATGCTGCGCGAGACCTTGCGTGAAGCGCTGACAGAGGCGTACCTGATGGGCGCGCAGAACATCTTGGGGCAACTGCGATGAGCGTAGGCCGCAGCGTGACGTCTTGGTTCCCTGTCACGGTTGACCCGGTGCACGAAGGAATCTACGAGGTCGAGTACCGCCACTCGCGCTTCATCTTCCGCCGCGAGTGGCGCGATGGAGTGTGGGCGATCCCTGGCGCGGTGCTGTTGCCAGCCACGCGGCCCAAGCGCTGGCGCGGCTTGACGGCGCCCGCACGAACGATGCCGAAGGACCAGCCATGAGCAACAACAAGCCGCTTCGGCGGGGCGTGGACGGAATTTGCACGCGCAGCGCCTGCGAGTGTGAGCGCGAAGGGCTCGGGGATCAGTGTGTTTGGCTGAAGCCTGCGGAGGCTGAATTCGAGTGCATGGGCGAACCAAGCCTGTGCACGAACCCGCGCGGGTGCGCTTGCGCGCCAGCGCGGCCACCGACCCCGATTGGCTGGAGCGACACGGATTGGCTGGCGCACCTGGAGCGCGAGCAAGCGGCGCCAGCCTATGCCAAGGGGCCATTGCCAGAAACGGGGTGGGACTGACGCCGCCGACAATCAGTGAATGACCGCTGACATCCTCGACCTTCCCGGCTGGACCGTCCTGAACAAGCGCCTCGATGCCCAGGAGTACGAGCTTGAAGCCGAGTACACCGTCCAGCCGACCGCCTGCCAGAAGTGCGAGCATGTGCTATTCGTCGGCTATGTCAACGCGCGAGCGCCTCGGCTGCAAGGCTCAGTGCCAAACGAATACATGCCGCGCACGCTGCGGTGCTGGTCGCTGGGGAACATCATCTGCCGGCGCTTCACGGCGCTGCTGGCGGCAGGAACTCGGCCTCGTACTTGTTCGCCACCTCCATCGCCTTGGAGTGCATCCAGTCGATGCCCAGGCGGTTGCGCAGCGTGTTGAGGTGTGCCGGCTCGTTGCTCAGCGGGTCGCTCACCGGCTGATCGGCCGACAGCTGGCAGAGCATCGCGCGCAGGTAGGCCTCGGCCTTGCCGGACGGGGCCGACACCACCGGCTGCGCGGCCTGCGCTGTGGCTGCAATCAGCGCTGCGGTCGAATCCCGCACCGCATCGGCGTTGGCGTTCATCTGGCCGGTCTGGTTGACCACCGCGGCCACCGTGTAGAGCGCCTGGATCGCGCTGCGGATGGCCATCTTCTCGCCGAACAGCGGGTCACCGACTTCTGGGATCTCCGGCAGCGGCGGCAGCGGGACTTCGGGCAGATTGGACACGTGGACTCCTTCAGAGCTTCAGGGACTGATAGGCGCGCTCGCAGGCCGCGCCGGCGGTGCCGCGCTGGTCGGCGACGGCAGCAAGCTCGACAGCAGCCGCTCCAACGCGATCGAGCAGCTCGGCTGACACGACGGCGGCGCCGGGGGCTGGCGCGCTTCCAGCGGCAGCGGCGGCACAGGCGCCACCACCGGCAGCACCCGCGGCGTCGCGCAGCCGCCGAAGAGCAGCACCAGCAGCAGCAGCGTCAGCGCGATCACGTGCAGCCTGTTCCTGTGCGACATGGGCAATCTCCTGGTGTCGGCCGGCGGTGCGCGCGGCGGTCTGTAGGGCGAGCTGGGCGGCGTCGGCCTGCAGCTGGGCGAGTTGCTTCTCGGCGGTCAGGGCGCGGGCGCCGGCTTCTGACGCGCGGTGCTTCTGGATGGCTCCCCATGCCAGCGCCGCGGCCACGGCCAGAAGCCACGGGCGCGCGGCGACGGCGCTGAGGACTGTGGAGATCACTCCGGCCGCCTGACGACGACGCCCCAGCGCAGCACGAACGCGGCGACCTTCTCCTCGTCCGGCTCGGCCCCCGTGGCGCGGCAGAAGAACGCCAGCGCGCTCAGGTAGGGCATGACCCACCAGCGCACGCGAACCTTAACGGTGACGCTGCAGGCGGCCATCACGCCCACCCGCCATTACGCTGCCACCACCGATTCAGCACGATGGCGACGCCCACGGACACCAGCAGCGCCGGCACCAGCCACTGCGTCGGGATGCCCAGCGAGTCCACCAGCACCCCGCGCACGGAGTCAAGCGCGGCCTTGATGGGTCCGATCTGCGCCGGCAGATCGGACATGAACACGCCGGCGCCTGCGGTCAGCGCGCCGCCCTGCGCGATGGGGCTTGCGGCGAGCTTGGACTCGGCCTGCACGGCCTGTGGCACCGGTTCTGCGCCGTCGTCCGGCGTCAAGTAGATGGCCGACTCGCGCAGCCGTCGCGCCGTGAGCCCGGGCGACTCCACCAGCGCGGCGCCGGGCTTCGGCCGGTACTTGTTCCACAGCGTGAAGGCGCGCGCAGCGGCGGGGTAGTCGCCCCGCTTGTGCGCCTTCATCATGCTGCTGCCGCGCAGACCTTCGATGCCGATGTTGTACGCGCACATGACGAAGGCGATCAGCTGGTTCGTGCCGACCGCGCCCTCCGTCATCCCGACGACGGCGCCGATGTAGCGGTCAAGCTCGACGGACAGCATGCGGTCCATCTGCTCCTTGCTGATAGGCGGGTCGGCCAGCGTCACCTTGCGGCCGTCAAGGTAGCTGGTTGCGCCGACGCCGATGGTCGGCCGGCCGGCTTGGCACAGGTACGGGCGCAGGCGTTCGCCTTCCTCGTCCCGCATGAAGCGGTCGAGCTTGGCCTTGGCTTCGTCGATGTTGGCCATCACCGCCGCCCCTCCATCACCTCGAGCGGCGCAGGCCGGGTCTGCACGTGCTCGGGCGGACCGTTCTTCCACGTCGGATAGCTCACCCACAGCCAGCAGGCGCAGAAGCCCAGGCCTAGGAACTCGCCGATCAGCTCCACCCCGTCCGGCTGCAGGAACAGCACCGTGCCGCAGTAGAACAAGCCGCACAGGTGCATGCCAACGAACCGCGGCTGCACCGTGCGCCATGTGACGCCGCCGGAGAGCCGGCACAGGAAGGCCCAGGCCAGCGGCAGAGCTGCAGCGGCGGCCAGCAGCTGCCCGGCCGACATCAGCGAGAACAGGTCGATCATTGCTTGACTCCGATGCGCGCCAGCAGGCTCTTGATCAGCGGCGCCAGCATGCCGGCGAAAATGGTCTGCGCCTTCAGGGCAACCGTCGCCAGCACGAGCGCGGTGAGGTTCATTGCGATCACGCCGTCGCCGAGCTTCGGACCCAGCAGACCCCCGGCGTAGGCGCCGCCGAACATGCTGAAGAGGAAGGCCCAGGCGGTCGCCCACCTGCCCGGCGTCTCGGCGATGGTCACGCCAAGCCCGGCACCGATGAAGCCCGCGAACAGCAGGCCCGGCGGCAGGTTGAACAGCGCCATCGTCACGGCGCCGACGCCTGCAGCCACGCTACCGGCCGTCGCCGATGTGAGGTCGGCCATGATGGCTCTCCCTGTAGATGAGCCAGGCGAGCCCTACGGACGCTGCCAGCGCCGCCATGCCCAGCGGGTAGTCGAGACTGCGGGCAATGCGCCCGACTTGGGGATGCCACAGGTATGCGATGGCGCATCCCGCGGTCAGTAGTTGCCACGAGCCCACCAGCAGCGCGACCAGACGCACCGGCCAGCCGTAGGGGATCGAGACGATGCAGAGAAGCGCGACGATCAGCAGCGACTGCGAGGCGTTCCAGACGCGGCCCTGCATGGCTTCCGGCACGTGCAGCCACAGGAACTGCGTTATCACGCCGGCCGCCAGAAGCGCCAGCGCGGTCCGAGCATGCTTCACTTCGGGGGCGGCGGCGGGTCTTCCGGGCCGCCGAGGATGTTGTCCTGCACCCACTTCCAGAAGCGGGACCACAGAGCGGCAAGCGCGGCCATCACAGCTGCGCCCCCAGGCCGAAGGCCGCAGCCATCGCCACGCCGCCGCCCAGCGTGGCCAGCGCGTCGGCGCCGCTGACCTCGTGCCCTGGCGCCTCACCGCGCGCCGCCGAGGCCCGGTTGAGCGCACGCTGCCGGACCTCGATCAGCACGCCGAGCACCGCAGCAGCGGCCACGGCCAGCGCCATTGCCTTGACGGTCGGCAGGTGCTGCCAGCGGGCCAGGAACAGCGCCGGCAGGGCCGTGAACGCGCCGACGACGGCGTGGACGCACTTGTCGGGCGGGATGAAGCGGATGGCGGGCATACGTCACCTTCTGTTGGGGGATGGGCTTGCGGAAGTGGAACCCATGTATTACATTGAACTACATGGACACTAAGCGAATCGCACGCTACTGCTGGAACCCGAACGGCATGGTCGAATGCGAAGGGCCGGCCGGGAAGTACGTAAAGCTGGAAGACTTGCCGGTTGATATGCAGCCGACGAAGGCGGAACCGACCGAGCCCGTCAGCGTGCGCCTCACCAAGACCGAGAAGATGGAACTTAAGCGCCGAGGCATCCGTGGCCGCCCCGGGACGTTGGCTCACTGGCTGGCTACGCCGATCAAGGGAGAAGACACATGACCAAGCTCACCACCACGATCGCCCTGCTCGCCTGCGCACTGCTGGCGGCTTGTGGGGGCGGGGATGACGAGCCGCTTCCGGCGACCGCTGACGTGCAAGCCTGCTCCCTGCCAGCAGACCAATCGGTGATCCTCGCTCGCTGCGGCGTGCTAGTGGACCCTGCCGGCATTGCCTTCGCCACGGTCGAATACGCCGGTACCGTGCAGTTCAACAACCCCACCGGCGCCGATGTGGTGGCGTCGCGCTCGTTCACCGTTGGCGTCAACGGCCCGGCTCCATCGGCTCAGACCGTATCCGCTACCGTGCCTGCCGGCGGGTCTGTGACCATGCCGTTCAGCGTGAAGGTCACCATCACGGCCGCGGCCCTGGGCGGCGCTCAGATCGCCGAGGTCACGCTAGGCAGCCGCAACACCGGGGCCGGAGAATCGCGGATGCTGACCCTGACCCGCACGCTGGTGCGTCAGGCCGCATCGTCATAGCAGGTTGACGATTAGCCTGATCGGCGCATCTTCGCAGCCGATCCTCGGCCTGTCTTCGGGCGCCAGTCCGCTCGGACATGTTGAGTTCAGTTTGATCGACGCCGAGAAAGTCTCACCCGGGTCTAGTTGGAAGCTCAGCGACACGCTGCCTGCCTGCGTGTAGTCCCCGGTGTCGTTGGTCCCGTAGGTGTGGACCTCGTACTCTCCGTCTCCGCTAACCGCTCCGGTCACGTCAAGGTATGCCCGCTTGGTGATCAGGTTGCTGTAGTTCAGGGTGGACGGGTACGTGATGCGCGCGTCAACGTTGACAGTTACTGCTGCCGTGAAGTCGTTGGTGTATTCGGCTGTCGAGCAGGTTACAGTGCTGCTGGTGCTGCTGACGTGCGTGGTCAGGTTGCCGCCAGATGCTGTAACCACGTCGCTGACGTTGGTGGGCAGGCCAATCCTGTGTAGCACGTGAGCGCTCCAGTTTCCAGAGACTCCAAATGGAGGCGCACTGACGAATCGCGCGCGGAACAGATAGCGAAAGTCTCCCTTGAACGCCGGGATTGTGGCGCTTTCGTTTGATCCGCCCTCTTCCCACCGCTGCCAAACAAGGTTGGCGGAAACATCTGCGTATTCGATCTGCACTCGCCCGCCGGCCCTCACGCTCTGCTGGGTCGATGCATCCCACTCGACAACTGCGCGTGATAGTACAGAGCGGCTATCAGGGATGCTTCCGCTGCTGACCGTCAGCCCAGTCAGCGTGTCCACCTCCCAAGGCTGCGGCAAGCCCGAGTTCGGCGCCGGATCGCGCCCGGTCAGCTCGGCGTCAACCTCATAGATCGCGTCCGTGATCTCCTGCAGCCGTAAGGTGTTCTCGGAGAACCCGCGGCGCAGCCCAAGAACCTCCATCGTCTTGGCGCTGATGCTGTAGCTCGGAAGCGTCAGTTCGCAGACATCGAACAGCTCGACCTCGAACGGATTCATGTTGCACGAAGCCGTGATGACGAGCGGCGCCTGCGCGCGTCGGATCGCGATGCTGGCCAGGTGCTGGGCGTGCGCGTAGTGGTTGACGCCCGGGTACTCGACATCGAGCGTGTAGGTCTGGCCCTCGGCGGCAATCAGCGTCGCATCTTCCACCGCAGGGAACGGCAGCACCTGATACCGCTGCGCGCTGTCCACGCACCGGCCTGCCACGCGGTTGACCTTCTGGTCGCGCGGGATGCCGTTCAAGAACTGAAGCGTCGGCTCTCCTGTGGGCTTGCCGTCAACGGTAGGCCTCGCCAGCCACGTCTGGTCCATGTCGAAGACCGACGCCGGCATCATGCCCGCTTTGAAGCGCCACACGCCGCCATCCCAGCCGTGCCGGCCCGCCATCGAGCCGAGGATGCCCTGCATGGCCTCGCGCGGGTCCGAGTCGCTGGCGATCACGATGCCGCACCGGTAGCGAGGCAGCGTGATGTCCGTGGTGCTGGTGTCCGGCATGCGTACCGTGAAGTCGGTGGACGTGTCCGCGAAGTTGGCGGCCTCCACTACGTCAGCCACGCGCCAGTCGTCGGCCTCCAGACCCCAGCCGTAGGGCCACATCGCATAGCGCACGGCGTGCAGGGCCGGGTTCTCGGTCCATGCCCATGTGGTTTCGTTGTTCAGGCGGTGCGAGCCGCTGCCGCCTGCCGTGCTGTCCAGCCGCGGGTCGTAGCACTTGGCCCCGCGAAGGAGCGCGGTGACGTTCGGGCGCCCCTGCGGGTACACGTCGGGGTCATAGGTGATGTCCACCACTGCGACGGCCATGCCGGCGAACTGCGCGTCAGCTAGCCACGTCTGCGCGGGGTAGTCGGCCGCGATGTCGCCGCCCACGTCCTGACCTGGCGCGCCTGTCCAGTAGCGGATGCGGGCCGTGCTGGTGGTGGTTCCGACTTGGTAGAGCACGACGAAGGTAGAAGCCCCGACAGGAGCGCCGCTCACTGTCACCGTTGAACCCACAACAGAGTCGATGGTAAGCGGGCCTTGGTTGCCGTCTTCCGGCGCACCGATGAAGTAGACCGCCTCGACGGTGCCGCTTGTCGGGGTGTGGGCCAGGACGACGCTGCCTCCGCCACCGCTCAGGGCCTGGCTGCCGCTGCTGTAGCTCTCGGAACGGCTCTTGGCGTATGGTTCCGTCGTGACGTAGCCGGATCCGTCCAGCGTGAGCGGCACCTCGTTGAAGTAGAACGTCTCGAAGGCGTCGATCTGGTGGCCGGCGAAGCTGATGACCATCGTCAGCTTCTCGCTGTTGGCTCCGCTCACCCACTTGCGTCGGATGCCCTCAACCGTTCGCACGCGGCCGAGCGCCATCGTGCGCGCTTGGTCCGGCTGCCGGTCGAACATCTCCAGCCGGTCTGTCAGGCTCTCATTGAAGCGGGTACGCGCCTGACTGCGCGCGCGGCGGTTCTGCTCGTAGGCGTCACCGGCCCGCAGCGCGGACCCGGCCAGGGTGAGCCACAGGTTGCCTGTGACAAGGCCGGCGATCTGAAGACCCTGCCCGATCACCTGCGCCATTACGCCGCCCTCCACCAGCGCAGCGCGTGCGCTCGGTCAACCGTCACAAGTCCATTGGGGCCCTGCGCCACGACGGACCCAGCCCACGCCACGCCGAGCGCTCCGTGAGCCTTGCTCGGGCCATCGCACACCGCCGGCTGCAGCTGGCACACATCGCCGTCGATCACGTCGGCCGGATCAACGCGGAGGCCGAGTCGCGACCGGCACAGGCCACGCATCCCGCCCAGCTCGCGCAGGCGCTGCATGGCTCCCCTGGCGTCGGTGTAGGCTTCTCGCAGGTCGGCGAACAGGTCGCGGCCGGTGGTGGCCAGCACTGCGTCGAAGGCGAGCGACGCGCAATCCCGCGTGCCCCAGGCGAACGGCTGACAGCGCCGCTCCACCAGCAGCGCGTGCAGCCTGCCGTGTGCGTAGGAGTCCAGGCTCACTGCTTAAAGTAGCTCGCCGCCGGCCATGCCAGCGGAGCCGCGTCCGTCTCGGGATCGAAGTCCAGGCATTCGTCGCCCGGGTAGATCCGCTGTTGCTCGTCGTTCGTGTACCGGCTTGGCTTGGCCCGCAGCGCGTACATGCCGCGGTGCTCTGCCGTCACGGAGAGAGCCGCACCGCCGTCGCCGTCCACCATCGTCGGCACGCTGAGCGATCCCTTCCATGCCTGCACGGCGTCTTCCACCACAGCGGTCGCGGGGTCCACCAGCGCGTCGTAGATCACGCACACCACGCCCTCGATGCCTGGCTCCAGCGCCACCGCCTTCTGCGCATCCGAGACAGCCGGCAGCGTGAGGCGAACGTCGGGCATCTCCGTCGTGCTGCCCTCGATGGCCTCGATGGGGCCGAGTCCTGCGGGCAGCCACGTGTGGCCACCCCAGACCAGTTCGCGCCCAGCCGTCGTGAGGTACACGACGGTATCGAACCGCAGTTCAACAAGTTGCACGACCGGGATTCGCTCGCCGGCCTTGATTCGCGCCAGCAGGGCCAGAGCGTCGCTGTTGACGGTTCGCATGTCAGGCTTGGATCAAGGTTACTTCGGGGCCCAGCTGCAAGATGCCCGGCTGGTAGGTGATCTGCGGATCGACGCCGACAATCTGCCACTCGCCGACAGGCTTGGACCACGTAACCGCGGCGCCTCCGCTGATGGCCTCCAGCGTCGCCAAAGACAGCGGCACCGTCATCGCGCCCACGTCGTCAGCGGTTGCGCCTGCGTAGGCCACCTGCACCAGATTGCCGCCAATGCCCAACATGTCGCCACCGATGAGGGTGGCGTACTGCGGGAACGTGCTCGGGGTAGATCCCACCTCCAGCATCGCGGCGTCGAAGTCCATCAGCACCGCGCTCGGCCCGCCTGTGTTGGCTTCGATCCAGACGTGGGCAAGCCCGAACGCCGCAGTTGACGGAGACGTGGCCGTGAAAGACTGACGCGTGAGGGTCGCGCCGATGGGCGAGAACTGCGTGCTGGTGCTTGAGCTGATGAACACGTTGCCGGACGTGAACCAGTCGATGTGCAGGCGCACCTTCGCATTCCCCGTCGCGTTGCCGGCGTAGACCGAGAAGACATAGCCAGTGCTCGGGCTGACAGTTGCCGTCTGGTAGAAGCCGGCGCGGTCGCTTGTGGCGGTGCCTAGGCCCGACGCGCTGACGCGCTGCTTGTAGGTGCCATGCGTCGCCGAGGTGTTCGGACGCGCGTAGGTGATGCTGCCCGTCGTGCCGGAGCTGTACGCGGTCCAGCCGTTCGCCAGGCCGTCCGCGTTGGTGTCGATCTCGAAGCTGGAGCCGGTGAGCACGTTGGCGCCGAAGCAGCTGGCCAGCACGATGCTGCGAACCCCAGCGGCGTGCGCACCGTTGACGGTCGGCGATCCTCGAAGCGTGCCGTTCGGATACGGCCGCGCGAAGTGGTGGGCCCGCACGATGTCGCCTGCAGACTTGACGCCGAACAGGAATGCCTCGCGCTGCCCGGCGGCCGATGCGTCGATCAACGGGGCCAGCGACATGCGCGCGGTCAAGCGGTCGTTCAAGTTGCTGACGGTCTGCAGGATGCCTCCATACGGAGGCGCCCACGAAGTGCCGGGTGCGCTCAAGCCCACCACGAAGTCGGTCGGCTTGAAGGCGTCGGAGGTGGGCCAATCGATCGTTGCCATCAGGCCCCCTGCCACGCCACGCGGCGATCCATGCGGCGGGCCATCTCAAGGCCCTCAGCCCGCGCCTGAGCGCGCATCTCTGCGGGCGCGTATCCGTTGAAGTTCTGCACGAGCGTCGGGCCGCTCTGGACGGCCGGCGCCTGCTTCACGGTGCCGCCTTGCGAGCCCATCATCAGCAGGTCGCGCCCGCCGATGCTCAGGAGCTCGGGGCGGCGCTCGTTGACGGGATGCACGCTGAACGGCGACACCGGTCCGCCGATGGCGCGCCCTGAGCCCTGCGGGAAGATGGCCGCCAGCGTCTCGTCGTTACCGCCGCCACCGCCGAACAGCGACCCGAGGCCGCTGAACGACGACACCAACTGAGCGCGCACTTGGATGCGGATCAGGTCGCTGATGATCGAGTCGGCCAGGCTCTTGAAGCTGAACTTGCCCTTGACGGCCAGTTCCACGAACGCATCCTCGATGCCCCGCAGGCCGTTGGTGAACGCCTGCTCGGTCTGGCCGGCCACGTCCTTCGCGCTCTCGACGTAGTTCTTGAAGGCTCGCTCGGCGCCTCGGTTGCCGTCAGCGCGTGCGCTGTCTAGGTCGCGCTGGAACTGCTCCTCGCCGGCCAGCGCCTCGTCGTGGTACTTGCGAAGCGCGTTCAGGCGCTTGGCGTACTCGGCATCGCTGATGCGGTTGTTCTGGCGGTCCTCAATGGCCTTGCGAAGCTCGGCGGCATAGCGCTGGTTCTCGGCGGCCAGCGTCTGCGCGGCTTGGCGCTCGCGGTCGCTCAGGCCCACGGATTCGACTTGCAGGCGCTGCTGCTCGCGGCGCGCTTCGTTGGACAGCCGCAGCTGGTCGATGAACTGCTGCGTGGCGCGCGCAGCCGCGTTCAGGCTGGCCGTCTCTTGGATCGTGAGGCGGTTGGTTTCGGCAGACGCTGCGGCCTGCACGCGCGCGATCTCGGCGCGGTTGTTCGCCAGTTGCGTGTCGCGCTGGATCTGCTGGGCACGCTCGTCGCTCTTGAACTGCTGCGCCGCCAGCACGCGGTTCTCGGCTTCCAGGGCCTTGACCTGGGCGGCCGAGGTGGCAGCGATCAACGCGCGCTTGGCCTCGTAGTAGTCCTCCTCGCTTGCGAGGCCGACAGACCGCAGCACGTCCAGCGTTCGCTCGGCGCTCGCATAGGCGTCCGTCTGTGCGCGCAGGTCGTTGCGGAGTTGCGCCAGTTGTGAGCCCTGCTGAGCGCTGCGAACCTGGGATGCGATGCGGTCCTGCTCGATGGCCTTGCGTAGCTCTTCCTCGCGGCCGGCCTGCGTCTGAGCCTGCACGGTCGCCGAACGCTCTTCAAGCCGCGCGACCTCGCGCAGGTTGTTCAGCCGCTCGCGCAGGAACTCGGCACGGCGCCGGTTTCGCTCAACGTCGGCCTTGTCGATCGCTACGCCGTTCTTCAGCGTGCCGGTGGAGACTAGGCGCTCTGCGGCGGCCAGCTGCTCGGCAACGTCGCGGATCTTGTCCTGTGTGCTTTCTTGGCGGCCGATGTTGAGCATGGCCGACCAAGCCTTCGACGCTCCCTCGCTCACGGCGCGCCACGCCTTCTCCAGCGTGCCGAGGTTGCCCTCAAGCTGCGCAGTGCGCTGGATGGCTGTCTCCGCGAACACGCGCTGCGCCAGGTCGCCGGCTTCCTGCACCTTGTTGCGGTCGACCAGGGCCTTGATCTGGCGGTACGTCTCCGCGGTCAGGTAGCGGTACTGCTCGGTGAGCTTGAGCGAAGCCTCCACGGGCGAGCGTCCAAGCTGCTCGAATTGCTTCACCGTGTCGGCAACGTCCTGGCCGGCGCTGCGCTTCAGCGCCACGGTCGCCTGCCCCACCAGCTGCATGTTCGCCACGGTGACGCGGCCGGTGGCGGCCAGCTGCGCGACGGCATCGGCTGCCGTGCTCACCGAGCCGCCGAACTCGGCGACGTTGCGCGAGATGTTGGCGAGCTGTCCAGCAGTCGCGCCGGCGGCGTTGTTGGTGAGGATCAGCGCCCGGTTGAAGGCCTCGTTCTCGCGCCGGCCTTGTTCGTAGGCCACGGCGAGCGCGACAGCGGCCCCAGCGGCGCCACCGATCGCCAGCCGCAGCGGGGTGAGCAGCCCGAGCAGTGCGCGCCCAGCCGGCAGGATGCCGCCGAAGCTGTCCTTGATCTGGCCGCCCTGCTGGATGAACACCGTCAGCGGAGACTGCCCGGCCTGAAGGCTGGTCACGATGTCGGTGAACTGCGAGGGCAGTTGCCGCAGCGCGGCGTTCGTCTGTCCGGCCGAAACGCCCAGCGAGCGGATCGACTGCTGGGCAGCCGCCGCGCTCTTCGACAGCCTGGCCGCCTCCCGCTCCATGCTTGAGGCCGCAGACTCCGCGCCCCTGCCCTTGGCAGCGAACTGGTCGAGCGCCGCGCTGGCGCTGTTGACCTGCTTGCTGTCTACGGCGAGCGTGAGGGTGGTTTGATCCATGCGGCTAAGCCTTCTTCAGCACGTCGAGCGCGGCGCGCTCCATCACTTGCACGTCCGCGTACACGTCGGGCCACTCGCGGGCCGTGATGCGCAGCGCCAGCCTGACCTCGCGGAAGCTCTCCGGCTTCAGGCCGACAGGCCCGGCCGGTCCGATGGACCAGCAGCCGTTACCGAGGGCGCCGAAGAACTCGACGCTGCGCCAGCAGTCCGGCCACACGTCAACCGGCGGCATGGCCTCGGCCATCGTGAGCCCGTAGTCGGCCAACTCGTCGGCAGTCGGCGGCGCGGTGTAGATGCGGCGCGCCGCCGCTCTCAGTTTCCCAGGCGGGCCTGGGTGAGCTCGCGGATGTAGGTCTCGGCGATCACGCGCGGCGCGGCGTGGTAGTTCTGCACCAGCAGCACCACGGCTTCACGCGAGAAGGGCTCTTCGGCCAGATCCCAGCCGACGACCATTGCCAGGATGTCGTCGACATCGCCCTTGCGCTGCTCGGCCTCGGCCGGCGTGAAGAAGGCGTCCAGCTGGTCCTTCGTGCGGTGCTTGAACTCGCCCGTGAACTCGAGCGAAGCGCCGCCGGGCGCCGGGATCTTGACCTTGGCCTTGAAGGTCGGATCGGCCTTGAGACGAAGGGCGCTCACGAGGCGTAGCGCACCGACTGGTTGACCAGCGACAGCGTGACCTCGACGGCCATGATCTCGTTGGTGGTGAGGCTCGGCTCACCCAGGCTGATGTAGGCGTTGTACAGGATGATGCCGCCGCTGGGCAGCACGATCCGCACGGCGCGCGGCAGGCGGTCATCGTTCGCGGTCTGCGCGATCACGTAGCCCGGCAGGCTGATGTCGTCGGCCACCGAGAACGTCAGGCCGCGGGCGCTCTTGTTCGTCGGGATGCGGCTGGCGGCGTCGGCCTCCAGGAACTGGTACTCGGTGAACTGCTGCTCGCCGCCGTTGCTCGAGCTGTTCAGGATCTGCGCCAGCTGCGTCCAGCTCGTGATCTCGCGGATGGATCCCGTGCCGCTGCCGGCCGGGTATCGCGTGGTGCTGCTCGTGTCCAGGCCTTCCGGGCTGATCGAGTTGGTGGCCACGCCCGACGCGCGGAAGATGCGGCCGTTGGCGCGCGACCAGCCGGATGTCCACTCGAAGAAGGCGCCGTTGCTGATGCCGTGCGCCGTCGAGGTGAGGACCGACGGGTTGGCGTTGGTGGCCGCCGAAACGGTGTCCGCGGCGGCGTAGGCCGCTGCGATCGACACGATGGAGCCGTTGGGGATCTGCACGCTCATGTTGAGCCCTTTCTGAAACGAAGAAGCCGCCCGGAGGCGGCTGGTTGCTGGTGGCCCTGAGCGGGCTGGTCAGATGGTGTTCGCGAGGTAGCTTGCGGACACCGGAACTCGGTAGCGGCTGGCATCCGGCAGCGCCGGCGCAGCGGACATAGGCGACGTGAGCCAAACCTCAAGGCCGCCGACTGTGATGGGCGCGTTCAGCGGGAACGCTGTGTCAAGCGATGCGGCCAAGGTTGCTGCGGCGCCAGGGCCGGCGTTCTGAGGCAGGCTCAGCGACACCTGGAACACTCCGGTGTAGCCGCGATGCGTGCGCCCGATGCCCTGGCTCTGCGTCGGTGCCGGCAGCACGAATGCCTCGGCGTAGGCCGTCTCCGGCTTCTCCGCTGTGACGTTCTCGAACAGGATCGTCACGCTCTGCGCGCTGCCCCAGGTCTGCAGCGTCGTCTCGAACGCGCGGCGGATTAGGGCGAGGCTCACGATGTCACCCCGGCACCCAGTCGCCCGGCAACCTCGATCACGCTCAGCCGAACCATGCCGGCCGGCGCTTGCTTCGACCAGCCGTATTCGAGCGGACGCGCGTAGGGCAGGCCGTTGGTCATGTACTGGATGCCGCCCAGCGGCAGCGTCAGCGCCTTGGCCGCTTCGGTCAGCCCGCGCCCTTGATCCACGCTCAGCGTCGTGCTGGTGTCCGCGGTGCCGTAGCTCACATTCCAGTTCGCGCGGAACCGCCCGGTGTCCACGGGTGACTTGAGCACCACGGAGCGGAACAGGTCCAGCGTCAGCTTGCGCGCGACCGTCTCCACATCGGTCTTCGCGCGCGCGGCCAGCGTGTCCATTGGGATGCTCCAGCGGGCCACGTCAGACACTCCTGACGATGGCTTCGTACAGCACGAAGACGCCAGCCGGGCCCAAGGCCTTCACGTTGGCGACGGTGTAGTTCGAGCCGCCCCACAGCATCACGTCGCCGGGCCGCGGCTTGCTCAGGCCCTGCGCGCTGATGTAGGCCTGCTGGTCGCCCTGGCGAATGGTGGTGCCGTCGATCATCTTGTCCTCGACCGGGAATACCGCGGCCGTGATCGTGTCAACCTGCGGGGACGGCGGCGTCACCGCGCCGGTCGTCGGGTCATAGGTGCCGCTCACAAGCTGCCGCGTCAGCGTGGTCTGCGCGCCGAACTGCGCGAGGATCTGCTGCGCGGTCTGAGCGAGTGCGGCGTAGTTGAAGGTCATGCCCAGACCCCGTGCGCGTAGCAAATTCGATTGACCTGCCGCACCAAGTCGCCGACCGCGTAGGCGATGACTTCCTCGCTCGGCATGTCCTTCTGCGCGCGCCCGATGCCGACGCCGCGGAAGCGCGCCCAAGCCATCGCCGCATGCGTGCACTCGTGCGGGACGATGGTGCTCGGATGGGCGCGCAAGTCCTTGACGTTGAGAAACATGCGCGCCACCACGCCGCCGCGCTGCAGGATGCCAGCCCGCCGCGTGCGCGGACTCCACCATGACCGCACGAGACCCATGCACTTGCGCCCGACCGTCATAGCGAAGGCGGCGCCCTCGTGGAAGTTCATCTCGTTGCGCATCGCGCGACGGTCGCGGGAGATGCGGACCTCAACCACGAAGGGCCTGGATTCATCGGGGCGCACGCGAAACACCCGGCTTGGCCGCAGCTTGTCTCGGTGAACGCGCGGCTCGACCCGAAGGCGGGGGCGCTTCTGCGGGCGGGCGCGGCGCTTCATGCCCGCACCAGCGAAATTGACATGCCGTTCGCCTCGGCCTTGAACAGCCCGGCCAGCATGTTGTCGATCGACCTGAATCTGGTCCACGGCGCGGCGCCGCTCTCGTACTCTTGCTCGATGGCGGCGATCTTCACGCGCTTGACGAGCCGCTCCACGTCTGGCGCCAAGTCGCCGCTCGCCGCCTTGAACGCGAGCTCGGCGCAAGCGCGCTGCACTTCGACAGGCACGACCGTCTCGGCGTAGTAGGGCATTCCGCCGTAGGAGAACCCCACGGTGTCGCGCTGCGGCACCCAGGAACGCGGCCAGTCCAGGGCCTGCGTCGTCGTCACGCGCGTGCCGGCCCAGCGGTAGCGGTAGACCTGCATCATGTAGTCCGTCGCGCGGCGGATGGCCTGCTCCTTCTCCTCGGTCTGCAGGGTGGCCCACAGCGTGATGCCGCGGCCCGAGTGCCAGGTGTCGGCGAAGGTGGTGCTGCAATAGGCGTCGGAAGTTGCCTTGCCGGTGCCGTCTTCAACGTCTAGGGCCATCGTGCGGTCCTCATTGCAGCGGGTAGGTCTGCGCTTCGCCGGCCAGCGGGTACAGCTGCGACTCGCCGGCCAGGGGGTAGGTCTCGATCACGTCGCCGGCGTCCACGTAGAGGCTTGCGGACGCCGAAGCAGACCGGGCTGCCTGGACCGCCGCCTGCATCGAAGCCGTCACGGTCTGCTGCGTCGCGATCGCAGCCGCCACGCTTGCCGAAGCCGTGCGCGCCACTGCGACCGCCGCCGCCAGCGATGCCGTTGCCGTCTTGGCTTCCTGCACCGCGGCGGCCAGCGATGCAGCGACGGAAGTGCCGGCCTGCACATAGGCCGCCAGGCTGGCCGAGGCTGAGCCCTGAGCCTGAACCGCGGCGCCAAGCGACGCCGAAGCCGAGCGGGCTTCCTGAACAGCCGCAGCGACCGACGCGCTAGCGCTCGTGGCGAACTGCACCGCGGCGGCGAGGCTGGCCGACGTTGAGGCCGGCGCCTGAATCGCCGCAGACAGGCTTGCAGCGACTTGACTGCCCGCCAGGATCTGCAGGTCAAGCGATGCCGTCGCCGAGCGCGCTTCCTGCAGCGCCGCGTCGAACGCCGCGGTGGCCGTGCGACCCACCTGCACCACGGTCGCCACTGATGCCGTGGTCGACTGCGGCGCCTGCACTGCGGTGGCAAGAGATGCAGTCGCCGAGGCTGATGCCTGCACCGCCACAGAAGCCGAAGCGGTCGCGGCTTGCGCGACCTGGACCACGGCCGCCAGGGAAGCCGTCGCTGCGCCTTGCGTTTGAACCGCCAGCGCCACCGAAGCCGTGGCGCTCTGTGCGGCCTGGATGGCGATGCCGAGGCTTGCGGTGACGTTGGTCGGAACCGAGGCGTTCGGGTTCTGGAACAGCCAGTCGGCCTGCACCTGCCAGCCAGCCGCGCTCGAGCCTCCCGCATCGGGCCGCCGCCGCAGGAGCCGCCAGCCGCGCGCGCCCTTGCGACGCGCCGTGAAGAACCGGCCCGTGAAGCCGAACGCGCCGCCCTTCGCGCCCGTGCCAGTGTTCGCCTCGGCCTGCGCGAACACGACGTAGGTGTTGAGCGCGCCCCACCCGCTGCCGCTGCTCCAGCCCTCGTAGGCGAAGGCTACGTAGCCCTGGCCCGCAACGCTGAAGGTGCCATCCGTGGCGCCGGCCACCAGGCCGCCCACGGTCTGCAGGGCCATCTGGTCGCCGCTGCCCAGGTCCGGGGTGAACGGCAGCAGGCCCGAGCCGGCCGGCGTGCCGATGGTGTACGAGGCCCACCCTACCGGCGGCACCAGGGTCACCGAATAGGTGTCCGAGGTGCCGTTCGTGAGCGTCAGCGTGTAGGCGTCGTACGCCAGCGCGCCGCGGGTCGCGCGGAACTGCACCGAGGTGTCTGACCAGCTGGTGACCGTCTGCGCCTCGCCGCCGACGTCCAGAGTGCTCGAGCCCTGCGTCGCGCCGAACCCACTGCCGGTGACCGTGACGGTGTCGCCGGGGCTGAAGGTGCTGGGCGTGACGCTGGTGATCGAGGGGCCGCCACCGCCACCCGTGGCGCCATTGATCGAAAGCGCGCCGATTACCCATTGCCAGTTCGAGACGGTACCCGCAGCGTTGACGCCCCAGCCCGTGGTGACCGTTGCCGCACCGGCCTCCCACGACGACCCGACCTGAAGGATGCCGCCCTGGTTGGCCTGCTCCAGCTGCGTCTGGCCGCCGGTGACGCTGAGCGCCGCATTCTGGAAGCGGCCGATCGCGTCGATGACGATCGCGTCCGTGCCGCTGGATACGGTGCCCGAGACCGCATCGGCGGTGCCGTTGCCGTTGGCGTAGACCAGCGAGCCGTTCGGCGTGCCGCTGTCAACGCCGGAGATAGAGAAGGCCAGGATGCCGATCTCGCCGGTGGACGCGGCCGGCGTCGCCGTGATGGTGACCGTGCCAGCCGTCGGGCTCGTGCTGCGCCACCAGTGCTGCCGCAGGAAGGATTCCCGCACGCCGGAGTCCGAGATCGACGACAGCGCGCCACCGCCGCCGCTGGAGGTGACCGAGGTCATCCCGCCTGGCGAACCGTCCGACAGGACGACGCAGACGTACAGGTACTCGCCCGACCCGATGACCAGGTTGCCGGTGGTCAGGCTGGTGCCTGTCCCCGTCGCGCTGACGCTGTCGGTGATGGTCGGGGCTGCCATCAGCCGTGCCCCAGCAGCGTCTGCGACACGCGGAAGTCGCGAGCCCCGAATGCGCCCTCGGTAGCACCGGAGCGGCGGATAGAGCCCAGGCCCGCACCGTCACCCAGCGCGTTCAGCGTGGCCTGCGCCCGCGCGTCAATCTCATCGTGAGTCGTAGCCCACTGCGTGGACAGGCGCAGAGAACCGTTCTGCCACATCTTGCAGGTCTTGTTTTCGCGGTCCAGTTCCACCACAAGCGTGTCGCCATCGGCAACGGTGCCGCCGGCCACGAAGGCCGAGTAGATGACGATCCATCCGCCACCCGGGTCAGAGTAGGCCGTGGTCTTGCCGTCGTGCAGCGCCAGCGCCCAGCCGCCGCCTATTTCAGCCGTGGCCTGGATTGCCACCTTGTCGTCTTCGCCGCGGCAGAAGGCGCCGACGAAAATCTCAAGCTCGTGGTTTCCGCTCGGCGTGTAGCCTGGGGCAAGATAAACCGTGACCTCCACGCGCTGGTTTCCAGGGAAGCCTGGCCGCCACGCGATGCTGTCCTCGTAGTTGATGTGCGGCGCCCCGCCGTCGCAGCAGATGCGCGGGTTGCCCGTGCCTGTGGCCTGCCGGATCTGCATGCTGGTGTTGGTCAGCATCGCAGCGTTGCCGCCGGTACCTTCTTCGTTGTTGGTCCAGGTGCCGCCGAGCGTGATTGGGTCTTCGTCAGCCGGCACATCGGCGAAGTTGACGTAGTAGTCCCCGCCCTCTCCAGTCGGATCGTCGCTGTAGCGCGTGCCGTTCGCCCTGGCGATCAGCCGTGCCGAGCCGCCGGTCGCGTTCTTGACCGGCATGGCTCACCCCTGCGTTTCGACGTAGCTGCCGGAGACGATCGAGGCGGTGGTGGTGTTCGGGATGAACACCAGGAAGGGGCAGGTGCCGTTGTAGAGCCGCGGCAGGCCGCCGGTGAGCGCGTCCAGCGCGTTCGGGATGAAGCCGGCAGGCAGCTCAAGGTAGGCCAGCGGCCGGTAGCCCACCAGCGCGATCGTGCCCGAGGTCATCGAGGTGTTGAGCGTGAGGCTCTCCACCGACCGGATGCCCACGTCGCCGGCCTGCATGCCGAAGCGGTAGAACGCGCCGATAGCGCTGCTGGCGACGTAGGCGTCCACCAGCGAGGCCGTGCGGCTGGCCGTGCCGCCGCTGTTGGTGTAGCCGATGGACGGCGTTGCGGCGCCCGCACCGGTGGCGGTGATGATCTCAAGCGCCCAGTGCACGCCGGCGCCGTTGGTGCTGCCGTTGATGTCGCGCGCCGGCAGCGTGCCGGTGTTGATCGTCTGCGCGGTCGTGGTGGTGACCGAGATCGCGCTGCCGCCCGAGTTGCCACCGACCTGGATCAGGCGGTCGCACAGCATCAGCACGCCGCCCTGTTGCGCAGCTCCGCTGAAGCGCGCGAGGTAGGCGTTGCCGCTGCCGGGGTCCACGCGCGGGATGGCGCCGGCGACAGCCCCGAGCGAGCCGTTGGTGAGCACCACGCCGCCGGCCGTCGTGGCGGGCGAGAGGCCGGCGCCTGGCGCACCAGCGAGGTACCAGAGCGAGTGCGGGCGGCCGGCCACCAGCGTCGGCGTGACGGCCTTCGCGAAGACCTGCGGGGGCTGGAACCCGGCGATTACGCCGTCGTCGGTGGTGATGGCCATGGCTGTTCTCTCAGGGCATGAGGTCTTCGGTCGTCAGCACGACATGCTGGCCGTCGAAGTAGGCGCGGACGCCGTTCAGTTCAGCGACGGCCCACTCGACAGGCTGCGCAGATTCGGTGCCGAAGCCCTTGACGGCGCGGCGCCGGAACACGCGCCCAGGCCCGCGAAGGGTCAGCGTTGCCGCGCCATTCGTGGCCACGGTCGCGCCGTCGGCGGCGACGATCTCGAACGGGGCGGGCGCCACGTCAAATCTCATCCCAACTTATCGTCAGCGTCTCGCTGGGCGTCAGGCCGCCAGACGCGGTGCTGGCCACCGTTGCGATCATCACCAGGTGATCGCCCTTCTCGCCGGTGCTGGTATACGGCCCGGCGCCGAGCGACAGCGCGCTGCCGCTGGTGTAGGTGAAGAAGTCGGTGTAGCCGGTGGTGGCCGTTGCCTCGGCCGGCGTGGCGAAGCTGGTCACGGCCTTGGCGTACAGGCCCACGCCGGTGCCCAGACCGTTCGCGCCGTCGCTGTAAGCCTTGATGTTGGTGATCTGCGAGTAGGTGCCGCCGGTGACGTTCAGGCGCAGCCACTTCTCGAAGCTGTAGTCGGTGCCGCTGGGCGGCTTGACCATCGGGTTGTTCAGGTCGACCGTCGCGTTGTCGGCGTTCTTGAAGCGGATGTTGCCGCTGGTCTTGTCGGTCTGCGTGCCGCCGGCACCGGTCTTCTCGACGATCTGGACGGTTGCTGCCATGTTGGGAGCCTTTCGAGGATCTGGGGTGTGGTTACGGCGTCCGACGCACCGTGCCGGCCGAGACGGTCCCGGCGATCAGGGCCGTCAGGCCGACCGCCTTGGACGCATGCCCGGCGACCGATCGGTGCAGGGCGTCAGCCTGGAACAGCGAGGCCTGGCCGACCGTCTCCGCGTACTCGTCGTAGAACTTGCAGCCCACGGACACGGATATGTCGTAGATCGCGGAGCCGAACTGCTGCAGGCGCGCCTGGTTGGACGACGCATCGGTCGACGCCGGCGGGCTGCACAGGATCACCTGGCTCGGGTCGTATCCGGCCTTCAACTGCTTGTCCAGCCACGTGCTGTAGTCCTGCCGGAAGTGCTCAAGCGGCACCAGATACCGCACGTCGTTGGTGCCCAGCGAGACGATGAGCAGGCTGCCGCGGCGAGCCGCGCTTCGCTCGAGCGGATACGCCGACACCCAGCGCGCGGCGCTGTTGCCGTCGTCGTTGTCCGACATCGTGGTCGCGTTCAGGCCCTGGTTGTCTTCGGTCAGGCCCAGACGCTGCGACAGCAGGTAGCTCCAGCGCGTCGTGCTCGGAGAGCCCAAGCCGAAGCCGACCGTGTTGCTGTCGCCAACGCACACCACGGACGGCTGATGCGCCGGCCGCCACAGCGCAAGGTTCGCGCTCGTGAAGAAGCGCTCGAGGTCCGACATCTCCGAGGCAGTGAGCCCCGGTGACCATGCCGCCCAGCCGCACGCGGTCTGCGAAGACCAGAAGCCGCCGTTACAGGCCAGCATGGTGAATTCGCCGTTGGCCATCGTGCCGGTGGAACTGGCCGTGCTGGCCTGTTGCACGCCACCCGACCACGTGGACACGAAGCCGCCGCTGATCTGCACGGCGTTCAGGCCGGCATACGGCACATGAGAAACCGCACTGCTTCCGTTGATCTTGCTGTCGTTGCTGGTGGCGTAGGCCAGATACGTCGCGGCGCCGCTCAGGGTGCCTGCCAGGATGCCGCTCTGCGTCAGGCCGGTGGCGAACACGCCATAGCCCCAGTCCGAAGCGGTGCAGCCTGCCGTGGTCGGGTTGAAGCCCAAGCTCACGGCCTCGTCGGTGCCGTTGGGCGTGATGCCCGTGGCCTGGGTGTAGTCGCCGGCGTCGAGCGCGATGCCGGTCATCGTGGTGGTCGTGGCGCCCTTGATCTTGATGAGCGAGGCCGCCAGCGCGGCGCCGACAGGCACCCACAGGTCGAGGATCTTGGCCCAGGCCGTGGAGCGCATCAGGCGGTCCAGCGGGTCGCTCAGGGCGTCGAGCTCGGCATCGGTGACGGTGCTGCCGGCCGCGACGATGTTCGCGCGCAGGTTCACCAGCAGGCCGCGGGCGATGCTGGGGATACGCTGGGTGGTGAGGCGGGGAGCTGAGGCCAGCAGCGACGCCAGGCCGACGACCTGCGAGCCGCTTGCCTGCAGGCTGGTGTCCCGCGTCTGCGTGGTTGTGGCGCTGGCTCCGGCGAAGCATGAGATCCGCATCTCCATGTCGTGGAGGTACGGCCCGAACGTGGCGGATGCTGCAACGGTCTGCCCGTCAAGCACCGCGCCGTCAAGCGCGCGCTTCACGAGGCAGCCGCTGCCAGCCGTCACCGCCACTGTCAGGACGCTTCCTGCGTCCAGCAGCTCGGTGGCGAATCCGCCAGACCCGACGGCGGCCACGGATCAGTCCTTGCCGCCCACGAGCCACCCGGCCGCCGCGAAGTTCGCCACCTCGTCGGGGTGAACATCGGCGGCGTGGGGCGGCGGGTACTGCTCGGGATCGCGGACCATCGCCACCGTGGCTACGGCTTCCGCCTCCGCGGCCGCTTCGTCCTGCGAGGCTTCCGAGGTGCCTTCCTCGGCCGAGCCGCCGGAGGCTTCCGCCTCCGCGGCCCGGCGCTCGCGCTCGGCCTTGCTGATGCCGGCCATGACGATCAGCCCAGGAGGATGCTGATGTGCTCGGGCTTGATGCCAGCGGCACCCCAGGCCATGCCGACCTCGAACTTGACCTGACGGTACTGGCGGTACATCCGCACCTCGAAGCTCAGGCCCGAGATCGGATCGGTCAGCATCATGGCGTCGTCGGCCGAGTCGCCGCCTTGCGGCACCGCCGGCGCGCGGCAGGCCAGCACCAGCGCGCTGCGGCGGAAGGCGAAGTTGCCGGTGTAGTTGTTGCCCACCGTCAGCGCGTTGTTGTCCGGGAAGGCGATCAGCGCGCCAGGCTTGTTGATCGCCAGCGAACCGCCGGACAGCGCCGTGCCAACCACATACTTGTTCGTCGTGTCGGCCGCCGCCGTGATGACATCGCCGGCGAGCACCGTGCCGGAGCCGGTGTCCACCGCGATGGTCGTGCCGCCGATGGCGATGCCGCTGCCGTTGTTCACCAGGTAGCCGGTGCCCGTGCCCTTGGTGTGCGTGCTGATGCCGCCGCTGTAGCGGATCGCGAAGTTCTGCAGCAGGTCGGTCATGCCCGTGCGCAGCATGTCGCTGGAGCCGGCCTCGTTCACGCGGAACAGGACGGCCTGCTTGCCGCGCAGGTTGGCGACGGCGGCCGAGTTGAGGACCAGCTGGCGGTCGCTTGTCGGGCAGCCGTTGTCGTCCAGGATCTTGGCGATGCCGGCCAGGTCCGACAGATCGTTCGCGGTTGCGAATGGCGTGGTGCCGGCCGTGCCGAAGGCGCGCGAGGCAGCGGTCTTGGCAGCCAGGTAGCACGAGGCCTCCATCGCGTTCACCAGCTTGCGGATGCCGTCCGCGAACTGGTCGGCCAGGATGCGGTTGTAGGTGCCGGACGTGCCCACCGCCAGCTGCTCCTCGCCGTTCCAGCGGATCGGCGCCACCTTGCTGTTCGTGATCACGATGTCCGCGTAGGTCGGCGCGGTGTCGCCGGTGTTGGCGGGCGTGGCGCCGGGCGTCACGTCTTCCAGCGCACCGGCTTCGCCGATGGGCACACGAACCGTCTGGTTGACGGCCGCGCGCTCGGCGTTGCTGTCGCGCAGCACGGCGGGGATGAAGCCGACCATCTCGCGCGAGACGACGTTCAGGGCTTCGTAGAGGGTCGGGATGAGCCCGGTCAGGGTGTTCGCCATGATTGGCCTTTCAGAAGTGAAAAGGCCCGCTCATGGCGGGCCGGAGGGGAGTTGAGGAACGGTCAGTCGGTGATGACCGCCTCTTGCGCGGCCTTCACCTTGTCCTGAGGGGGGAGCGCATCGAACTGCGCCCGCGTGTAGGTCTTCTTCCCGCCACCAACGCCGCCAGATCCGCCTCCGGCACCGCTGCCGCTTGCGTTCGATCCCTTCAGGATCGACGCCTTCAGCGGCGAGCTGTCCACGATCAGCTGCAGCGCTTCCTCGGGGTCCGCGATCTCACCCGGCTTGGCGCGCGAGTAGATCGGCTGCCCGTTGGCGTCGTGCGCGACGACCTTGCCATCCACCACCTTGAAGTTGTTCGCGAACAGCGCGCGCGCGATCTGCGCGGCAGCTGCGCCGTTCTCGGCGGCGAACTTCTCGGTGACGAACTTGGAGCCGCTGAAAACGCCGCCGATCAGGTGCGAATTCAGCTGCTCGCGCAGCGTGTCGCGTTCCTTCACGGTCGGTGCGTACTGGGCTTCCAGCGCCGCCTTGACCTCGGCCTTGACCTTCTCGACCTCGCCCTTGTCGACGAGCTTGTTCAGGTCCACGGTCTTCAGCTTGTCCAGCGCTTCGCGGGCGGCTGCCGGGTCCAGGCCATCGAACACCTTGAGCGCCTTCTCGGCGTTCTCCTTGGCCTCGCGGTGACTCTTCGCTTCCGCGTTGAGCCGCGAGATGGTGCCGAGGGTGGCTTCGAAGTCCACATCGACTTCGGCGCCATCAGGGTGGACGAAGACTGGCAGCTTCCTGCCGCCGACTTCCTTGGTGACAACGTTGCCGGCTTGGTCGTACTTGTAGGGCATGGGTTGAGGTGGTGGTGTGCGCTCGCGGCATCCGCCGTTCGCTGCGGGTGAGCCCATCCGGGCCCGGGCGCCCCTGCACTTCCGTGCGTGGGGCATGAGAAAGGCCCCGGAGCTTTCGCCGCGGGGCCTTGGGTGATGGGTGCCGGTTACGCTGTCCGGCGGCATTACGCCCGTGGTGGCCCCAAGCTATGACGCTCTGAGGGTTGCGCCAGAAGGCGCGCCGATGTGCAACGTGTTGGGCTAGAGAGTGCGCGTCCGGCAAGCGCGTCGCCCGAGTGGCCGGTCTGGCAGTTCACGGCGCCCGGGGTTGTTCGCCGGGTGACGCTTGGCCCGCTACTGCCAGTCTTGGCGGGCCTAAGAAAGCAGAAGGCCCGCGCGTGGCGGGCCCTGGGGTGTTGGGTGCGGCCGATCAGCCCATCAGGCGCTGCAGCCGCTCAAGGTTCTCTCTTGCCGCGCGCAAGTCGCGCTCAGCCTTGCGCAGGCTTACCAGCGACACGATGGCCAGCGCGATGGCGATGGCGGATAGGGCGATTGCGAGAGTCACGCTGGCGGCAACGGCCTGCCGATGCAGTAGCCGTTCTCCACGTTCTGGCGCCACTGCTCCTCGGCGGACATCGCCAGCAGCGGGTTGTGGTGCCACTGGCCGCCGGGGCCGAACGAGCCCCAGGCGCAACGGAAGGTGAACTTTTCCGGTGCCGCAGGCTTGAACTTGGCGATCACTTCGGCCTCAACCGCGCGACTCAACGCCTCGGCGGCGGCGGACACTGGAATTGGCCGCGCGCCTACAGAGGCAAGGGCCCGCTCAAGACGCTCTCCTGGGATGGATACGCTCACGCCAACACCACCCTTTCGCCACTGCTGAAGCACAGCGCACACAGCGTCGCCTTCGTGCCCCCGCGGGTCTTGCCGCCGGCGTACTCGACGCCGGTCTTCGTCTCTATCACCTCGCGGCCGCCGCAGCGGTTGCATTGCAGCACCGCGGCCGGCTTCGGCGCGCGCTTGATGCGCTGGCGGACCTTCTCGGCCGGGCTGGGATCGGCGGGCGGGACAGCGTACAGGATGGGCTTCGGCACCAGGGCCATTATGAAAGCCGCTCGCTGGCTTTGTCGTTCATGGTCTAGGCATGGCTGGAGATTCAGAATCATCACACACCTGCCAGCCGGAACGCATCCCCACTTCGGGCCCGCAACTCGTCCAGGCTGAGCCACCGCCCCTTGTCGTTCGCGAAGGCCTCCAGCGCCAATCCGCCGCGCCGGAACAGCGCGCCGCGCGTAGCGCCGAGCACCTCGTCCTGCCGCGCCGCGCTCTGCTTGCGAAGCCACTGCCCGTAGGTCTGATCCTCGGGGACTTGGCCGTCCATGCTGGCGCGCGTGCTGGCCGGAGTCTCCGGCAGGTCAATCCCCAGTTCGGCCCAAGACTTCGTGATCGGAACGCCGGTACTGCGGCAGTTCCAGTGCGCGCGGCCGGGCCCTGACAGCCACGGCAGCTTGTGCCCGATGGGCTTGTGCTCCTGGCACGTGTACCGCTTGCCGTCGCGCAGCCGGCAGATTTCGCTGGTGCGCGTGTCCAGCGTAGCCGTCCAGGCGATGGCCTTCACCAAGTCGCTGTTGTCGCTGAAGAACCGGTCCCGCACCGTGCCGGCCGTGTGGCTGACCGCGGTTCGCACGACGGCCTCGGCGTTGCGGCGGTCGATCTCGATGATGCCGTCGCTGTAACCCTTGGCCCGGGTGCCGCGCACGCGCCGCACGATCTCGCTGATGGTCTGCTGCTCCACGAAGCCGATGCGCACGGCGTCGCGGATGCGCGCCAGGCGGTCGGCCTCAAGGCTCTGCGCCCACTCGGCCAGCAGTCTGCCCTGGAACGGCCGGGCCATCGCGGCTGCGTACACCTGCTCTGCGTTCACCGCAGCCACGCCCACGCTGGCCTGCACCTGCGGCGGGATGATGGCCTGGAACAGCTGCAGCTGGTGGTCTGCTTCGACCTCCACGAAGCGCCGCAGCTCGTCGCTCAGTTCGCGGCCCACCTGCGCGTAAGCCTGGGCGTTCAGCGCCCGCACAGAGAACAGCAGGCCCTCCAGGCGCTGCACGTTGAATTCGCTCTCGGGCAGCCGGTCCAGGGCCGACATCAGGGCCGCGGCCAGGTCGGCGTCGACGCGGTTCAAAGTCGCGACGATGCGCTGCACGACCCCGTTGGAGTAGTGCAGCAGGTCGACAGCGTGGCTGACGGCCGCGTCCTGCAGCCGCTCGTTGACGGTGGCCGGCATTAGGCCGCGCCAGTGCCGCCGGCGCCTCCGGTGGGATCAGGCAGCGTGCCGAGCGCCGGGCCCTGCTCGGCAATCCGGTCCCTCTCGGTCTGCCAGTCGCTGTCGGCCGACAGGATGCCGCGGCGCTGGAATTCGCTGTGCAGCGTCTCGTCAGACAGCTTGCCGGCCTGGTTGGCTGCCAGCAGCAGCTGCGCGGAGGCTTCCTGCAGCGTCGCCGCGCCGAAGTCCATGAACAGCTTCACCGTGCCGCCGCCTTTCGCGCGCCGCACCCACTTGGCCGTGTAGTCCAGCGCGAGGTTCAGCGCGTCCTGCAGGGCCAGCGTGATGCGCTGAAGCGCGCACATGCCGACCGCGTTCTCGGTGTGCACCTGGGTCGCCGTCATCTTGGTGTCGATCACGAGCAGCTCGGCGCCGGCCTGGCGCATGCGCTCTTCCAAGGCGTCCAGGTCGTCCTTGCCGGCGCCGATGGCGGCGCCGCTGTGCTCGCAGTAGGACAGGCTGGCATCCTGGCCGTTGATCTTTGTGGCGCTCGATGCGCCGATGGTCATCTCCCACGGGATGACCTCGCCTTGCGCGTTGGTGCCGTCCTGCACGTTCGTCGCCACCAGGATCGGCACGCGCGCCACGTGCAGGATGGTCTGCTGGTCGCTGGCCGACTGCCAGTGCGCGACGTTCAGGTGCGCGACCTCGATCAGCGGCGCCACGCCGCGCATGAAGCCGACGCGCTTGCCGTAGACCGGAACGAAGGGCACGAAGTCCAGGGTTGTGACGCCCGCGGCGTGCTGCACCCACTCCTTCTTGCCGGCGGCCGACTCCTTCTCGCGGAAGGTGCGCCAGCGGCCCGGCTCGAGCACGCGCACCTGGTCGACTTCCTTTGTGCCGAACTCGCCGTCAGGCTCCTCGACGCACTCCATGAGGCGCAGCTGGACGATGACCCAGTTCGCGCCCTCGCGCTTGGCCATCCAGCCGAGGATCTGGTGCGGCTTGATCTGCACCCAGTACGGCCGCAGCCCGGCCCGCTGCTCGTCGGCCTGCGTGCGGACGCCCGCCGCGGTGGCCGGCGCCTGCGTGGCGTCCGGGTAGTCCACGAGGATGCCGCCCAGGCCGTAGCCGAGCGCCAGCTCCATCATGTCGGCCGCGAAGGCATCCAGGTTGCGGCCCTCGCTGTCGATGTCTGCCAGCCAAGGCTTGAAGTCCTCGGGCACGTCCTCGCCGACCGTGATGGGCTTGCTGAATGGCTTGCCGGTCAGGGTCTCGACGGTGCGCTTGTAGGCCGGGAACAGGACTGCGGTGCCCAGGCGCTTGGCGTAGGCGTCATCCGGTTCCTTCGGCCACTGCGGCAGGTACGCTTTGCCGGCGGCGCGCATGGCGCGCGTACCGCCCAGCAATGCCGCGGCCAGCTCCCAGTCGGGCAGCATTGCCTCGACGGCTGCGGAGCGGGTTGCGACATCGGCCATGCTGGGGGTCTCTTTCGCTACATGCGCAGCGGGGTGTGTGCCGCGGCAGGCCGGCGGATCGGCCAGTCGGTCACCAGTCGGTAGCCGATCGCGTCGTTCGGGTGGTCGTGGCCGGTCTTCTTGTCCGGTTCGCCGTTGGTGTCGTAGGCCTGCTGTTCCAGGGCTTCCGTGAGCACTGGGCAGGCCTGCGTGTTGACCTTCAGGCGGCGCTCGCCGCGGTCGTTCAGGATCAGCGCATTGACCGCGTTCACCCGATCCTTCACGGCCGGGTTCTGCGAGGCGTTGCGTAGCAGAAAGCCGGCGCTGCGCAAGATGGTCAGGTCCGACTCGCTGGCGTTCTTGCTGCTCGTGTTCTGGCCGCTGGCGTCCGGGTACACGATGATCTGCCGCTCCTGCTGGCCGCCCGGCCGAAAGCGCTCGTTGAGCATGCGCGCCATCGTCGGCGTGTCTCGAACCTTGGTCAGCTCGGCCACCGCGTGCGGCTGGTTGTCGCGCGTCACGGTCACGACGGCCGTCATGTTCAGCACGTTGAAGTCCATCCCGACGTGGATCGGCTCGCCCGGCTGCATGCGTGTCGCGCAGTCGTTCTTCTGCCGGTCGAAGTTGGGGTAGACGCTGCCGCTGGCCAGGTTGACGAACTGGCCGCGGATGTACGCTTCGATCAGCTGCGGCGGGTAGCTCGCGCGCAGGCTTGGGATGTAGTCGTCTGGAAGGAACTTCGCATTCTGGTAGGTGCTCGCCTGCACCAGCCCGTACAGCGCCGCCAGCTCGGGCTTGTCGCGCACCTGCTTCACGAACTGCTCGTAGACGAACTTGAAGCCCTCGGGCGTCGTCGTCACGCTCACGCCGTTCTGCAGTCCGTCTTCCTTCTGCCGCAGGCGGGCAATGATCTTGCGCCAAGCATGCTCGGCCTTGACCTTCGGCAGCACGTCCAGCTCGTCGACCAGCGCACGGCCGATCTTGAAGCCGACGATGCGGCCCGGGTCTTCCATCGAGCGGCAGATGACCGTGTTGCGGTACCGGCCGCCGCTGTAGAAGTGAACCTCCTTGTTCGCTTCCTTGATCTCGACCTCAAGCCCCCAGTCCTCGGCCACCTCTTCCATCGTGGGGAAGAAGATGTCGCGGATCAGCGGGTAGGTCGGCGCGAAGTAGCCGGCATTCACGCCGGGCCACTCCCACGCGAATTTGCACAGGTCAGCGCAGCCGGCCCAGGTCTTGCCGGTACCGAAGCCGCAGACCAGCGCCTTGAACTTCTTGTCCAGCCGCAGGAACTGGCCCTGCGGGACGTTGAGGCTAGGCATCTGGCACGCTGGCGTCGACGATCTCGACCGGCACGCGCTGCGGGGTCGGCTTGTCGTCCGGCGGGATCTCGGGGTCGGACCTCCACTGGCGCCGGTTCTTGAGCC
>ERZ650308.73-NODE-73-length-54860-cov-5.554074_pt1 | contig 54860 bp, 56 predicted proteins | sample MGYA00376244_ERZ650308 | MGnify/ENA primary metagenome ERZ650308 (study PRJEB26733, sample SAMN07839295) | wastewater metagenome | biome: small river; feature: stream; material: water | place: USA: North Carolina | collected 2016-04-26 ... | reverse complement strand
TTTATACGATGCAATTAAGCTTATTTCGCTGTGCATTAGTTACTTACCGATGGAGATAAAATGCAAAAAATTAATTTCTGTCATGTAGCAAGATTAATTTTATATAATCATTTCGGGGTAATGAAATATCCATATCATCGTCCCAAGGAATAAATCCATTATTTCGCACAAATCCCAATAAAGTACCACCATCAATCCACCATCTTAAGTTATGCTTATTAAGTATTATTGCTAGATCACTGAGCATTTCAAATAAATGCTCTTGATACTCCGGCAAGAAATCATTAACTTGTTGTGCGAATAGTATATTTGTCATATCAATTCCTCGTTTAATTTAATGCTCTCACTCAGAGGATAATTCAAGAGTGTGGATTCTTTGCCTCGTAAATAATTATTGATTATATACAGTTTAACATTATTATACATTCAAATTCATTGAGTTGATTGTTATTATACTTCTGAACTATTTGATTAATCCTAGTGGTTTTGTCTAAGAGTTCAAAATGCTAGCATATTGTCACTATTACTCGTCCGCAGTTCTAAATTCTCGCGGATAGTCTGTGCATAAGTTTTAGTACGCTCTGCATTAATGCCACTAAATAGTGCATCAATAGTTTGATAAAATAGTTTTATCCAATGCTCAAAGTGCTCTGATTTAAGTGGGGATTTTTTTGCTAGCTCCAGATGTTTTCTCATCGGATTGCCTGTATAAACTTTCTTGGCAAAAATTATACTTTCCCAAAAGTTATACATTTGCAGCAAATGAGTATTCCAGTCAATTTGAGCAATATCATTAAAAAAGTAGCCGATAGTAGCATCCTTTTGTACAGTATTATAAAAACTGTCGATTAAAAGTTCAACATCTGCTCTGTTCATGATATCTTTTTTCATCTGATTTTCCGCGGTTAACGTATTGATAGTCATTACTATAACAAAATTGCATATAAAATGCAACTTTGTTATAGTAAGTATTAAAAACTAAATTTACGCATATAATACGCATCATCCCAAAAATAATACTCCCAGCGAGCGCTAATAGCAAAAGCTTCCAACATTTGCTTTTGCACTGTTGGGCTTGCTTGTTCATAGTAGCTATCACTAATTGCGATTGCTGCATTTACTCCAGCAGCAAAATCATCACTGGCATAACAATCAATCCAAAATTGGTAAGGGTTATTTGCGCTAGAGAATTGCTGAATGTGACAACCTAATTGATAGTAAATCCAAAAACAAGGCAATACTGCAGCGATGGCAACTTCAATAGCTTGATTGTGGCTGCTAAAATGCAAATAACTGGTATAACCTAACGCTGCAGTGCTAATTTGTCCGTTAGGTTTTAAATTATACTGCTGACGAAAATGCTCATGAACGACTTGTTGTTCTGCGATAACTGCTCCTTTAGCAAAATCTAGAAATTGTAAGATTCTGTGACCATTATCTAAGCGAGAAGCAATTTTAGCCAAGACTCTTGCATAATGTTGTAAATAAAAACTGTCTTGTTCAATATAATAAGCAAATTTTTCGTGTGCAAGAGTGCCATTCATAAGCTCTTGATTAAATGGTTGTTGAACTATTGCTTGATAATTGGCTTCATTTTGTTGCCATGCTAGTTGTGAGAATTTCATGTTTAGCTCTTTCTTGATAAATGATTTTTTAGATTGACATTAATAAAATGATGTTTTAACTCCACCATTGATGAAAATGATTGACTGGACCATGTCCATGTCCAATGGTAACATCTTTAAAACTTAACATAGCCTGATAGAGATAGTCTTTAGCATTTTGGCAACTACTAACCAAATCTTGACCCTGTGCTAAATTTGCCGCAATTGCCGCAGATAAAGTACAACCAGTGCCGTGGGTATTGATAGTTTCAATCCTTGGTGCTTTAAACCAATGTTGCGCAGAACTAGTAAATAACAAATCATCACAGGAGATACCATCTAAATGTCCACCCTTGAGCAAAACATTTACATTGCCAAGCGTATGGATAATTTCAGCGCCTTTTAGCATATCACTAGGTGTCTTGATTTTCATATTACTCAGTGCTTGTGCCTCGTTAATATTAGGCGTAATTAAAGTTACTTGTGGGATTAGTTCTCGTTTTAAAGTCTCAATTGCTTCGGGTAAAAGTAAATAATCACCACTTTTAGCAACCATTACTGGATCAAGAACAATGGGAATATTTTGCGCATGTTGCGATAGAAATTCTGCAACAAGGTGAACAATTTCCTGATTAAACAACATTCCAATTTTGATAACATTAGGGGTAATATCACTAAAAATAGCGTCTAATTGTTCTTCAATTGCAGCAAGGGGTAAATTAAAACAATTACGCACGCCACAAGTATTTTGAATCGGCAGCGCAGTTAAGACGTTCATGCCATAACAGCCCAGAGCCGAAAATGTTTTTAAGTCGGCTTGTAGTCCAGCACCGCCTGAGCCATCAAATCCGGCAATCGTTAATGCAGTAGTTAACATTTTGTATCTTCCTTTTGAGAAATATGTTTAATTCGCGATTCAAACCATGCCCAGTCTGGTTGGTAAAGGCAGTCGATAAATTTGCTTTTAAAACTTGCTGGAGCGAATGTATCTTGAGCGGCTTGTTCAGCACACAAGGTATAGTAAACTATAGCTAAATAGCTGGCAAGAGCGTAATCTTTACTCACAGCAGCAAATCCAGCAATTACTGCGCTTAAACAACAACCCATGCCAGTTACTCTAGTCATTAACTCAGTCCCAAATTTATTTTGATAATTGGCGTGTGGGGCATGAACTAAATCAATTTTACCGCTCACAACAATAGTTTTCTGCGTTTGCTTGACTATATTTTGTGCGCTAAGCATTGCACTGAGGCTTTCGACGCTACTTTCAACACCATAGCTGGAGAATGAACTAGAGTTAAGCGCCATAATTTCGCTGGCATTGCCACGGACAATGTTTGCCAAAGGTAAGAGCTCTTGGGCCAACTTAGTTCTACTGTGAGTGGCACCAGCGCCGACTGGATCAAGTACCACACATTTATTTTGCTGCTGCATCAGTTTTCCGGCATCTGCAGCGCGGTGGGCAAACTCTGCGTTTAGTGTGCCAATATTAAGGTTTAGACTATGCGCGAGGGTAGTTAATTCTGCAAACTCTTCAACACTTTCTGACATGATTGGTGCACAACCTAGCGCAAGCAGTACATTTGCCATGAAATCCTGTGTTACATAATTTGTCAGATTCAATACTAATGGCTTAGCATGCTGTAATTTTTGATGCGTGTCATAAAGTTGTTGGTAAAAATTAGTCATGTTTTGCTCCGTAATTAAGTTTTTGATTTAAATCTTGGATATATTGCTTTGGGTTATCTGCTTCATGTATTGCACTGATAATTGCCACACCGCTAACTCCAGTAGCACCAACTTCGGCAATATTACTAAGGTTGATTCCACCTATGGCAATCACTGGATGATAAGATTTTTGACAAAATTTATCTAAGCCATCAATACCCCAAATATGTTCAATATTGTTTTTACTTTTACTGGGGAATATTGCACTGGCAGCAACATAGTTAATTGAGCGTGACAAATTAGCTTGCTCTAATTGCGCGATATTTTCGATAGATACACCAATGATTTTATCTGTACCTAAGATAGCACGGGCAGCATCAGGATTTCCATCTTTTTGCCCAAGATGCACTCCATCAGCATTTAATTCAACTGCGAGATCAAGATTATCATTGATAATGAGCGGTACGGAATATGGCTTTAGCACGGCTTGCAGTTCACGTCCTAAACTCAGTAAACTACTAAATGACCAGTTCTTTTGCCGTAACTGTAAGTGAGTGATACCAGATTTGGCGCTTAGTTCGATAAATTTTAAATATTCATTATGTTCAGTATCAGGGCAGGCTGTAAGTAGGTGGAGTTGCCGCCGCTGAATTAAGATGCTCATTTTGTTAACTTTCACAAAATAAGCGTAAAGAGGGTAATACTGGCAGAAATTATTTGTAGTGATTAGCCTCCCTACGCTGGTATTATCCAGAATCAGGTTCAAAGGGTTAAGGATGTTGTTCCTTTCTCAGCGACTACAGTATCGCACCCCCGCTAGAAGATGATATTATAAACTTATTATTACCAAATTGGCAAAATTTATTATTTTGTAATTAAATCTTGATTTGATATTCACAGCTGTTTATTGATTGTGATGGCGATTGGATTAGAGCGTTTGACTCCATTTCCATACATGTATTTGGCGGCACGACGATTTACTTCACTACCCAGTGTCGGAATTTTAGTGTAAAATATGTTATATAAGTACTTTTAGTATACACTATTTGAACGCAGGAGACCAGAATATCTTGAAGGTAAAGAAATATGTTAATAAAGATAAATAAAATTATTCGCTCTTCCTTGATGCTGTTGGTAGAGTCACTAATCTTAATCAGTTGCAGCAGTGGGGCAATTAACGCTAGCGGTACTAGCAATCAGCAAAGTGATTTATCTCAATATAAAAATCTTCTCGCATATTCATCACAAAATAACAGTAGACTTATATCATCAACTCAAAACAATCAGCAATCATTTAGCATAAATACGACAGTTACACTGTTAAATGTTGGGGTGAAGTTTTTTAGCAGTAACACTTGTAGTAATAATAGTCTGGTAACTGAAATTAATATGTCCGGAGGAGAACAAGGAGTCGCTTTCCCTGCAGGAACATATACAAGCACAGGTGCATCAAATCTGGCATTGTGTAACAGATATCCAGCAGCCAATAGTCCAAATGGCTGTACACAGCTATATACCCTATTTGAGAGTAATGCTATTCAATCACTCCAGTTTGAATACACCTATAGTGGCTCAAATGTAGTTGCCGCAGGCTGTATGTCGGGCAGCGCCAATTCGTCATTTAAAGAAACTATTCTTAATTGGGCGGCCAATAATGGAGCATCTCCATGGGGAGCATGTAATGAGTCAGCTAACTGCGGGTTTTCACAGAGTTATAATGTAAACTTGCCAGACACATATGCTACACCAATAATAAATATCAACCCGCTTACCACTGTTGAATCTACAATGATGGGAAATGCATTTCAATTTACGGCGACAATATCTGGCACAGGAAGCTCGACTGTAACTGCGGCTTTTATTAATCCAGCAATTGGAATAATTACTTCCGCGACAGACCCATGTAGTCTTAGCGTTGGTGGAGTAGAAAGCTGCAACTTCACGGCTGTTGTATATTGGAATCCATTATTGAACAATAATTATAATTCTGAATCACAAATTCTGATTAATGCCACTAATGGCGGATTTCTGATTGGTACCCCGTTTTCTTATGTCGCAATATCCCCGGCTGTTTATCTTGCTGCTACAGAATCTGGTCCGTCATCAGACAATAACATTGGGATTACTTATGATAGTGATGGAAGAGTAAACCCTCGTTTTACTACTTATGGATCAACCGAAACAGAGTCAAATTGTGTTCTTGATAATATGACTGGGTTAATGTGGGCAAAAAACTTGGCTGGCTTTGGTGCAAATCCGCCAAATTATAATTCTACAACCTTCACTAAAATTAACTATGCAGCTGCTAAAACATTAATTGAATCCATGAATTCCTCTTCTAATCCACTATGTGGATACCGCGACTGGAGCTTACCGACTATTAATCAATTAACCAGCATCATTAATTATGGTTATTCTTCGGCACTCGGTAACTGGTTAAATAGTTCAGGATTTATTAATGCACCAACAACTGCAGCCCAGATTTGGTCAACTACACTTTATAATAACGGTAACGTAGTTATTTTGAACATGGCTACTAGTCTAGTAAATAATCAAAATGGCAGTACAGCAGGGGTATGGCCTGTTCGTTTAGCAATTGATAAGATTCCTAACCCTATTGTTAAAATTGCCAAACCAGGCGCTACATCAACGGAATCTGGGGTAACCTGGCCAAACCCGCGCTTCGTAATAGAAAGTAGCGGAATAGAGAGCAATTGTCTGGTAGATAATCTAACGGGGTTAATGTGGGTTAGAAATGGTGTACTGCTTGATCAGAATACATGGGCTGGTGCTATAGAGTCAGTTAATGCTATGAATACAACCGCTAGCGCAGCAGGCTATAATTTATGCGGCTACAGTGACTGGCGTTTACCAAACATTAATGAACTTAGAATCTTATTAAGCTATGCAAATCAAACAACTACGTTAGCAGAATGGCTAAACAGCAATGGTTTCATTAACATCAGAGCAGAGGGATATCTTTATTGGTCGGGAACAACTGTCGCAGCAACTCCGGCTAATGCATGGCCGGTTAATATGTCTAGTGGAATCTCGACGGGTCAAGCTAAAACTAACAGCACCACATATGTCTTACCTGTCCGCGGTGGGAAATAATAGTCTATTATGTTACCAAAGTGCTGGATTGTTGAACGTTCCTTTAGCTGGTTAGGGAAATGTCGGCGGGTGTGGAAGAGTCGCGAGAGATTAATAATTACCAGTATGCATATGGTAATACTGGCATTTATTAGTTTAATATAAAAGAGATCTTGAACAGGTTCTTAGATTTTATATAAATTGGTATTAATAAAGTCGACCACAATACATATATTATAACTCTTTTTATAATGCTAGCTATTGGCTCAAAGATAAGAAATCTATAACTAACTCAGCATAATCATTGGGAGCTTCTATCATTGGTACGTGTGCCCCATGAATTTCTTTATATTGAGCGTGTTTAATTTTAGCTAACAAGGCTAGTGAATCTTCTTTGGGTGTTAATTTATCTGTTTTACCAGCAATTATTAAGGTTGGAACATTAATATCCTGTATAAAAGATGATGAATCGGCATTTCTTAATACATGAAATTGTTGCTTAAAACTTTTAAGTGATTGAGGATATTCTTCATTCTTTTCATTTTCCAGATATTCTTCAAGGTTCTTTGGATCACGATTGAATTCATCACTAAAAACAAATGGCATTACACTAGTCGCCTGAATTAATGGAGAAAGACCTGCTTCTTTTAGTAATAACATATGCTCAAAATAGATCGTGCTACAAGCATTAAATTTTATCGCGGAATGTGAAATAATTAATTTGCTAACTTTATCTGAATGATAAGCTCCCAAATACTGTGCAACAGCACCCCCAAGAGAGTGACCTAGAATATGTGCTCTAGGGATTGCTAGGTGATTAATTAGGTTAACAATATCAATTGCGTTATCTGCAATAGCATAATCATTCTCTGGTACTTCTGATTTACCAATACCCCGATTATCTGGCAAAATTAATTGGAATTTTTTACTCAATTGATCACGAACTAAATCCCAATGATGGTTGTTACAAGTAATACCGCCAATAATAATTAATGGTTCACCCGAACCATAAACGTCATAATTTAATTTTAAACCTTCACTAATATAATAACTCATCTTATTCTCTCATTTAAAATTGTCATAGTTAAAATATGAAATTTATAGATACTTACTTTAAAAGTAAGTTATTTCTGGCTAGTCGTAATATTATAGCATATCTGAGTTCCTGCTTTTATGTTCGAATCAAAGCAGTTAGGCATTAAGGTTCTCTGCATCGTACCACAAAACTTGGACACCTTCTCTCAAGACATTGCTGTCACAAGATTTGTTAACTCAACCAATAGTTGAGGTTTTTTACAACACTTGACCGAGTTAAGTTTTGTTTCTGTTCGGTTGGAGTTTGCTGCTTCAAACTCATTCGGAGACATATAGCCTAGCTTTGAATGAATTCGATTAGGGTTATACCAGCCATTTATGTAATCAAATATCACTAATTCAGCTTTAGTTTTAGTTTCAAAGTGTAAGTGATTCAACATCTCTTTTTTTATCAAACCAAAGAAATTCTCCGCCACCGCATTGTCCCAACAATTGCCTTTACGACTCATGCTACCAACTAAACTATTTTGCTTAATCAGATTACGATAAACTTTAGAGCAATAGTTACTGCCCCGGTCTGTATGCATGATTACACCGCGCGGATAACCTCTTGCTTGTAAAGCATTACTGAGTGCTTTCACTACTAACCAACGGTCAATCTTGTCACTGGTTGCATAACCAATTACTTTATTTGAATATAAATCAATTACGGTTGCTAGATATAGCCACCCCTCATCCGTAGCAATATAGGTTACATCACCACACCACGCATAATTTACACACGGCGCTGTAAACTCTCGCTTCAGCCAATTATCATAAACTGGTTTAGCATGATTAGAGTCTGTAGTTTGTGGTTTAAACTTCATACTAACGATAGATTTCAAACCTGCTTCTTTCATTATCTTAGCCACCGTATTATGACTAACCTTGACCTCTTTTTGCTGTAAACATTCTGTAATCTTTACACTGCCATAGGTTTCTCTGGATTTTGTAAATTCCGCATTTATAACTGCCAGTAATTGTTCTGCAGCTTTTTTATCGGCAAGTCGGCGCAACACATTGGATTTCCAATAATAGTAACCAGAACGACTTACGCCAAATAGCTTACACGCAGAACCAATATTTAGCCACTCTTCATTTTCTAGAATTAAGGTGTACTTCACTTCATTTGTTTGGCGAAATACACCGTTGCTTTTTTTAGTAGTTCTAGCTCCATTTTTAGCTGTGTATTCTCTTTCTTTAGCTTGGCTAGTTCAAAACTCTGATCTCCGGGTTTTGATTGTTTTTTACTGGCACTTAGCCATTGGTAAAACAGTCGCTCCGGCACTTGATAATTTCTGGCACAGTCAGCCGCTGATTCATATATTCCGCTATTATAGATTTCAATCAATTGCTCTTTAAATTCTTTGGTGTACGGCTGTTGACCTGTGGCAACCTTGCTTTCTGGTTTAGCTTCAACTCCAGATTGCGATATTTGTTTAACTTCCATTTCTAGACATCCTTGTAAATCGATGTATATTGTCATTACCGTATTGTAACTGACAACACTACATTCTTATTTCAATTTGTCCAGTTTTAATGGTATGATGCATTTAAGAAAGTAGATTCTATGAATACGCCAGATAATCTAGTTAAACCGCAGATTGCCACAGAGTTTTTTGACAGCTGGGCGACATACCAGAAAATTATTGCCAATAATTATATGAAACATCATGAGCTTTTTGCCAAGCTTGGTGAGTTATTGAATTCCTTATCTGCAGAATCGTCATTTAAGTTTTTGGATGTCGGGTGTGGTGATGCCTTCTATTCAGCACAGACATTGTCTTGTCTATCATCAGTTGAATATTTTGGAATTGATTCTTCTGCGCAGGCGCTTCATGAGGCTAAAAAAAATCTTGCTAATAACAAAATATCTCAAGCCTCGCTGATTTTTGGTGATTTATCAATAATCTTAGATGAAATGGTTGCCAAACCACAAAAGTTCAATGTTATCTTATCTAGCTTTTGCCTACATCATTACCAAGCTGCAGAAAAGCTTGCAATATACAGTAAAATTAAAAATATTTTAGCTGAAAATGGTGTATTCGTAATTATTGATATTTTTAGAACTGATGCACAAAATCGTCATGATTATTTAACTCACACAATGGGGGATTTTTATCGTAGTTTGTCGAATCTATCTCAAAACGAAATTATCAATATACGTGAGCATGTTGAAAGTAGTGACTATCCCAATACGCACTTTGAAACTCAGGAAGCAATTCTTAGCCAAGGTTTTACTGAAGTAGGCTCATATTTTAGTCTTGAACACTATGCTATTTATTGTGCTAAATGAGTACAGTATTTTATCATCTAAGAGCGCGAGTGTCAGAGAGTGACTTCTGCTAGATGATAAGGTTTGTAGCGTGAATAAAGATGAGTAATACTCATCTGTTTTGAAGTGAAATTAATCAGTGAAAGAATTTGTTTTAACGTTAATAGTAATTTACCAAAAAATTGGCTTGGCAATATTCTTTCAGTGTGCTATAATTCGGGACTAATTTTTGCTAAAGGAATATTTAAATGAAACGCACATTCCAACCTTCAGTGGTAAAACGTAAGCGTACTCATGGCTTTTTAGTTCGTATGAAAACTAAATCAGGTCGTGCAATTATCAAGGCACGTCGTGCAAAAGGCCGTGCTAGTCTGGCTGTATAGTGTGTCTATCGCGTGTACCAACTACTAATATCCAACAAGTAGCAGCTAGTGAGCAATAAATTTACACAAGCGCACCGATTACGCAAAGCGGATGAGTTTTCATCCGTTTTTGTATTTCGTAAGGTACGCGTTGGCAAATTCTTTAAGTTGCACTATAAACCAAATGAGCTAACTCATTCGCGACTTGGGTTTATGGTTAGCAAAAAAGTTCATAAGCGCGCCAACCAGCGTAATTATATCAAACGTACCATTCGTGAATTCTTTCGCATCGAACAATTTGACTGGATGCCTCTGGATTTAATCGTTAGAGCACAAAAACACTTCACTCCAGAACATTATCCATTGATAATTGCCGAACTTAAGCAATTGTGTACTAAATTTAAGCTAAATTCAAATGTTCAAAAAACTAGCAATTCTGCTGGTTCGTAGCTATCAGCTATTGATTAGCTCATGGTTGCCACCAAGCTGTCGCTATACGCCAAGCTGCTCCCAATATGCAATTATTGCTCTGAATAAGTATGGTATAATCAAGGGTTTTTGTTTAACCGTTCGACGTCTGTCACGTTGCCACCCTTGGGGTGGTAGTGGGCACGATCCTGTACCTTGACAGTTATACTCAAGCAGATTCATCATCCTAGGTCGTTGATTTATTTCTCACCTACTAGGATTTCGAATCAATTTGAGTATATAAGCGCGAACAGTATTATTTTTAAGGAAACGTATGGATACCCGTCGTTTAATATTATTTATTATTCTTTCCCTCGGTCTAATGCTTGGTTGGGAAAAATTCTTTGCTCCTAAAGCACCGACCCCGACTACTACAACCGCGCAAGTAGCAAATTCTCCTGCCGATGGTAGCACACCAACTGTTGCAAATAATCAAGTCTCTGAAAATGGCACTGGTTTGGCGAGTGACAAGATTATCAATGTTACTACTGACTTGATGAAGGTACAAATTAATACTGTTGGTGGCGATATTCGTAGTATTGATTTATTAAAATACACTGATTACGATGATACCAGCAAACCTTATCAGTTCTTGATGAGTGATAATAATCGTGTTTTTGTGGCGCAAACTGGCTTAATTAGTCCTAACGATAATTTACAATTACCAACACATAAAACAGTTTTCAAAGCACAAGATTATAGTTACGCAATGAACTCTACGGCAGATAGCTTAGCGGTTAGTTTGACTAGCACGGCTGAAAGCGGTGGGGTAGTGGTGGTTAAAACCTTTACTTTCAAACGAGGCAGTTATGTAGTTGATGTTAGCTATCAGATTATGAATAATAGCGCGGTGGCGTTAAATAATGTTACGGCATACTGGCGTTTCCTACGTGATGAACAAGCACCTGCTGGTGAAACTAAATTTGTTCATACTTTTACTGGTCCAGTTTATTATAATGAAGAAGCTAAATTTAATACCATCAAATTTGATGCTTTAGCTAAAAATAATGTTGAATATCCACAAAATACGACCAATGGTTGGGCTGGATTTGCTGAGCATTATTTCACTGGTTTATGGTTGTTAAATCCATTTAATCACGCTGCGATATGTAGCAATGGTGTTCAATGTCGTTTTGATTTCAAACCAGTTGGTAATTTGGCTTCTGCTGGAGTTATGACTGATTTACCACAAATTAAAGCACATTCAAGTTATACGATTGATGTTCCAATGTATGTTGGTCCACAAGAATACCATGCAATGGCTGCAGCAGCTCCTGAATTAGAGCGGACTAAAGATTATGGTTGGGTATATATTTTCTCAACTCCTTTATTCTGGTTGTTAGTACACATCTATGAGATTGTAAAAAACTGGGGCTGGGCGATTGTGTTATTGACTTTGTCAGTAAAAGTAGTTCTATATCCATTAACTCATGCGAGCTACAAATCAATGGCGCGGATGAAAGCTTTAGCACCTAAGATGGAAAAACTAAAAGCACAATATGGTGATGATAAAGCTAAGTTGCAACAAGCAATGATGGCAATGTATCGCGAAGAAAAAGTTAATCCAGTTGGTGGTTGCTTACCAATGTTATTACAAATTCCAGTATTTATTGGTTTGTATTGGGCATTATTGGGTTCAGTTGAACTACGTCAAGCGCATTTTTTATGGATTACTGATCTGAGTCGTCCAGATCCATATTATATATTGCCAGTAATATTGGCAATTACAATGTTCTTACAAACGTTCCTAAATCCTCCAGCAGCAGATCCGGTGCAAGCTAAGATGATGCGCATTATGCCATTGGCATTTAGTGTGATGTTCTTCTTCTTCCCAGCTGGTTTGGTGGTGTACTGGTTAGTGAATAATATCTTAACGATGTCACAACAATGGTATGTTAATAATCATACGAAGCTTAAGAAATAGTAATTATTAAATTTTAGTTAAAGCCCACAGCTCATTTGAGTTGCGGGTTTTTTTAGCGCAATTTTTTATGAACCAGCATTTTTTCTGTGGTTGGATATAATAACGCTTTATATCTTATTTACGGCAATTAGGGTTTGGACAAGAGTTCGCTCTATATAAAGACTCTTACGGGGAGTTGCGATAACGTAGCTGTGATTGGTTAGCGGACTATTGGTATTAATAAGGCGCTTGGATAGCGATTACTGCTCCAAACGTAGCACTTACCAGCCGCGCTTTTTTCATATTCACCAATTTGATGAAACTTACCATATTTAAGAAGTGGAATTCCTTGAATCACTAAGCGGAGCTCATCATCCTGGCGAAAGAGTGTTGCTGAAGGCAATAAACTAATTTCCAATTTTATAATTTCACCACTTGCGATGGTTTTTTTGCGGTTAAAATTGTGTTCCGGTTGATAAAATAAGCTATCCTTTTCATTAATCTCGCTGAGCGATACTCTCATAAATCCTTTACTAACTACATCATTGGCAAAACCATATGAACCTTCAAAATCAACTTCTTGTCCATTATGAAGTTTTTGTATCCCGATGAAGAGATTTGCATCATTTATCTCTTCCAATGAGACAAATAATGTTAATTTCATCGGACCAATTACTTCCATATCCTGCGGGAAAATATAGCTAAATTTTAAGCTCTCTGTAGTGGTTAAAAATGAATCAAACTCAGTGTTACCATAATCATCTTTATCACTTAATATTGATTGCTCATGGTTTAGACTTAACTTAGTCCATTGTGTATCAACGATTGGCCATTGATGTTCATGTCTGATTTTGTAAGCATTGTCTCGAGATTCACGAACTTCAACTGTTACTTTGGGATGACTTGGCATCTCATTCTGTATGCCTTTCAAAAAATAATCAAAGAATTTTAGCTGAATGGCTTTTGCTTGTTCAGAATAAAAACTCGCCCATTTGCCAGTGCGGTGAGTATAAAGCCATTTTTGTTGTGAAGCTATTTGCTCAAAAGCGCGAAAAGAGCCACGAGTATGGAGTTGATGATCGGAAAAACTGGCACAGATCAATGCTGGTACTTTGATTTTATGTAAATCAGGAACCATTGATAAATAAAAATCATCGCGCAATATATGTTGATATTGCTGATCACGAAAGACCGGACCAGATTTTTTCTTAACTCCATGGCTCCACATTAAGATAAAACCATCCTCACGAATTCCACCTGGGCGAAACGCATCTTTATATGCATCACTAAATCCTTCCCAAGGGCAGATTGCACTAAGATGTGGTGGATTAAGTGCGGCAACTTTATATTGACTAATCGCCAGATATGAAACACCAAAGAGCGCTATTTTGCCACTTGACCATTCTTGTGTAGCGACCCATTCAATTACATCATAATAGTCTTGTGCCTCCGCATCATCAAGCATTTCTTGTGTACCATCAGATTTACCAAAACCACGTTTATCAATATTGACAATCACATAGCCTTGCGTAACCCAAAAATCTGGATCAGGGGCTTCCCAGCTAGTCTCTTCAGAAAAAGCGATTTGTCCAGTTTGTCGAATTACCCGATATTGAAAAGGAACTTTTCCTTTTTGCGGTAGATTATCTTTGCAATAGGGGTGTAAATTTAGTAATGCTGGAAATTTTTCCGAAGATTTTGGCTTATAGATGTTGACACAGAGCGTTATGCCATCGCGCATAGCTACTCTAATATCCCGTAATACCTCAATTTCAGGGCTTAATTTATGAATTGTAAGTGGTGGCTTAATCAAGGCTTTAAGTTTTGCGAGTTTTTGTGTTACGGTATTTTGTTTTATAACTGGTTTTTTAGTTAATTTAGCCATGAAAAATTTCCATATAATTGATTAATATAGGGCTTTGATTTATGATGTAGTGGAGATTAGAGTATTTTAATATGAAGTTAACTTCCATTTCTAAGATAATTATACCAATAATTATTATGAGAAACTAATTTTTTGATAATTACATGGCGTAATGCTTTGTTTTGCTACTGTGCGAAGTGATTGTAGTTAGTGTATAATTCGCCCATATAAAAGAATAAGGATTAGGTTATGTTGCGTTTAGGAGTAAATATTGATCATGTAGCGACGCTTCGCAATGCCCGTGGAACGATTTACCCGAGTGTGGTTGAAGCGGCTTTGGTGGCAGAAAGTAATGGTGCAGATTTAATTACGTTACATTTACGGGAGGATCGTCGTCACATTAAAGATCAGGATGTGTTTGTACTAAGACAAACGCTCAAAACTGAAATGAATCTGGAAATGGCACTCACTCAGGAAATGCTTGAAATAGCTTTGCAAGTCAAACCAGATTATGTGTGTTTAGTACCAGAAAAACGCGCTGAAGTAACTACAGAGGGCGGTTTGGATGTTGTGGCTAATTTTGCTGCAATTCAGCAGGTTATTCAGATTTTACATAGTCAGGGTATTTGGGTTTCGCTCTTTATTGATGCTGATCGGCAGCAAATTATGGCAGCCAAGCAAGCGGGAAGCTATGCGATAGAAATTCACACGGGTAAATATGCGGATAGTAACTCGATAGCTCAGCAACAAGAATTAATCAAGATTATTAAAATGGCGGAATTTGCCGACTCGCTGGGATTAATCGTAAATGCTGGACATGGACTGCATTATCATAATGTCTCAGCAATAGCTGCGATTCCACAACTACATGAGTTAAATATAGGGCACGCACTGATTGCGCAAAGCTTATTTCATGGTTTAGCAAAAGCTGTCAGTGAAATGAAACAATTAATGATACAGGCGCGTTAGGGATGGAATTTTTAAGTGTAGCATTAGGTGGAGCAATTTTTGTTTTGGGTGTTATAGCTGGGATTGGTCCGCAAAATTTGAATACCATGACACATGCTATTCGGCGAAACCATGAATATGCAGTTGCCACAACTTGTTTTTTGGCGGATGCAGTACTGATTTTGCTCGGTGGCGTTGGATTGGCTTTGACTGGTGCAAAGTGGTTTTTGCTTTTGATTAACGTGGTTGGTGTAATTTTTCTAAGTTACTATCTCTGGTTAAAAATCCGTGGATTAAATAAACCGCATGAAGTTAAGTTTGCAAATACCGTATTGGACAAAAAAACTGCGATTTTTAGAGCTTTGGCACTCACTTGGCTCAATCCATTGGTTTTTGTCGATACTATTATAGTGATCGGTGGCGCATCTACTCACTATTCGGGTAGCCAGCATTTTGCATTTATGATTGGTGCGTTACTTGGTGATTTTGTTTGGCTATTTGGTTTAACGCTTATTTCACGAACATATGCTGAGAAGTTAAATCGCCCTAGTGTATGGTTAGTAATTGATATTTCTACCATTATTTTGGTGGCGTACGTGTTGATCAAAATGATTTCTTTCTTTTTGATTTGATTTTTAGATGATAGGATATAAAATAATTTATTCAATTGGACATGACATAGTTGAAAATCAGCGGATTGCTGAATTTATTGCACGTTTCGGTTATAAAGGGGTACAACGCATGTTGACTCCCTCAGAATTATTGATTTACACAGAGCGCGGTGATAAAGTTAAATTTGTTGCCAAGCGCTTTGCTGCCAAAGAAGCTTTTGCTAAAGCTTGCAATACTGGCTTGCGTGCTCCAGTGCTGTTGTCAAATATCAGTGTACTGAATGATGAATTAGGTAAACCATATCTAGTTTTAGCGCCTGAATTAGAGCAATGGTTGTTGGCTCGTGAAATTAAGGCTTATCATCTCTCGCTTAGCGACGAGCGCAGCTTAAGTAGTGCGTTCGTCGTATTAGAGAGATAGTTTATTTAATTCCTGAGTATTTCAATAACGCATCAATTTGTGGTTCGCGCCCCATAAATGCCACAAAATTTTCCATCATCGGACGAACTCCACCTTGGCTTAGTATGGTTCGTTGGAGCTGAGCACCAAGCTCAGATAATTTAGCGCCGCTAATCCCATCAAAAATACTAAATACATCGCAGGCTAAAACTTCTGCCCACTTATAACTATAGTACCCTGCAGCATAGCCACCAGCAAAAATATGTGCAAAACTATTGGCAAAACGATTATAAATCGGTGGAATCAAGACTGCGATTTGCTTACGAACTTGCTCTAATTCAATTAAGTAATTATCTACTGCAGGATTAAATGAGCTGTGTAATTGTAAATCGTAGATAGCAAACTCCAATTGACGGAGCATTTGTAAACCAGATTGGTAATGGCGAGCGGCTAAAACTTTATCAAACAATTCTTGCGGTAAGGCTTCACCGCTATCAATATGCGCAGTAATCGTTTTTAAAATTGCATAATCCCAAGCAAAATACTCCATAAACTGCGATGGTAGCTCAACCGCATCCCATTCAACACCATTAATCCCAGAGATGCTTGAATTATCTACTACCGTCAGCAAATGATGCAGAGCATGTCCCATCTCATGAAATAAAGTCTGAACATCGTCAAAAGTCAACAGACTAGGTTTATCACCAACTGGCTTGGTAAAATTACAAATAACATAGGCAATAGGCAAATGTTCAGCTTCACCATCCATATTACGGTCTTGCGCTGAATTCATCCACGCGCCAGGCTGTTTACCATCCCGTGCATAAAGATCAAAATAAATATGTCCACTAATTTGTCCATTTTGAATTATGTCATAAGCACTAACATCAGAATGCCACACAGACATCTCTTTATTTAACACTAATTTAAGCGAATAAAGCTGCCCAATTAAATTAAAGAGCCCGCTAAATACTTTAGGTAGTGGGAAATATTGTTTTAACTCATTGCTTGAGTAACTATATTTATGTTGCTGCAGTTTTTCGCTGTAGTAAGGAATATCCCATGCGGATAGTTCTGTAATTCCATCTGTTGTTAGAGCATAGGCTTTTAATTCTGCCAGATCTTGTTCGGCATAAGAGCGTGATTTATTAGCTAATTGATGCAGGAAGTCCAATACCTGTGCTGGAGTGTCCGCCATTTTATTAAATAATGAAAGCTCTGCATAATTATTGAAGCCAAGTAATTGAGCTTTTTCTAAACGTAACGCTAAAATTTTACCAATCAATCCACCATTATCAAATTTTGCATCGTTGCTAAGTTCACTGGCACGAGTTACATATGCCTTATATACTTCTTCACGTAATTGGCGGTTACTGCAATACTGCATGATCGGCAAATAGCTGGGCATATGCAGAGTTATTTTATATCCTTCTAGTTGGTCTTGTTCTGCTATCGCTTTATAAAGTGCCAAGCTATCTTCTGGAACTCCGGCTAATTCCTCGATAGTAGCACTACGGCTGTAACTATCGGTAGCATCCAAGACATTATGCTCAAACTGGGTGGCTAACTCTGATAGTTGATTTTGAATTGTTTTAAATTGCTGTTGCTGCTCAGGTGGTAGAGTTATTCCACTTAATTTAAAATCGCGTAATTCATTGTCAATTACTTTTTTTTGTTCAATAGTTAATCTAGAGTATTCACTATTTTTAATAGTTTGCACATGATTATACAGCGCTTGGTTTTGTCCTAGGTTTACATATAGCTCAGTTAGTTTAGGTAAAAATTCTTCATGTAGAGTACGTAGTTCTGGGCTATCCTTTACGCTTTGTAGATGGCCAACTAGCCCCCATGCTTGATTAAGAGTATAAAGTTGAGCTTGTAATGGAGCGATTATTTGTTGCCAGCTACTATTTTGTTGTTGCTCCAGCTGCGGAATTAGTGTTTGGGTTGCGCTTAGCTGTTGATTAAGGTTATTAGTCAAATAGTTAATATCAATTTGATTAAAAGGAATAAAGTTTGTCATTTAGTGGCTCTTTGTATATGTTATTTAGCTGGTGATTATCGCATATTTTATTGCTTGGTTCAATTGTGTTATACTTATTCCGTATCGGAGGGTTTGTAGCTAGATGTATTCATTTTAAATAGTGGGAAGGCATTATGAAAAATAAAGGGTTAAGTTTTTTAGGACTATTAATTATAGTTGTTTTGGTAGCTGGCGTTTACTATGGTTGGCAATTTGGCTATCAGAAAGTGGTAAATTTGGTTAACCAGAGACAAGCAATAGGTTTTATGAAAGAAGATATTGCTTATATGGATTCATTCTATAAACAACATGGTCGTTATGTTAACGATGATGGAAATTGGCCTGTATTACCTAAAACCAGTTTGAAAAATAGTGACTCTACTATTATTTATGATATTTCTTTTGCTGAACATTCAGATATTCTTTCACAAGATTATAGTAAGTATAGTCTGATTGCAATTCCGACACCTGTTCCAAATCAACCTCAGGGTGATAGTATTTGTATGAATCAAGATGGCTCAGTTAAGTATACCAAATTAACTACTTGTGATTAAAATAGTTATTTACTCTATTGTCCAGCTTTATTAATTATTTTGGTTATGAATTGATATTTAGATAAATATTAATGATAATTTTAAAAATTATATTTGTGAAATTGGGTATTTGTTGTAAAATAGCAACAGAAAAACAAGGTTTTAGCCCGTAAACTAGCAAAAATCTCCTGAAATCACGTTTTTTTTAATAGCTATCTAATTTACTAGGCTATAATAACGTCATGAGAGCAATAAAGGTTAAACGAGATTTGACCTTTTAAATATAAATTTAAATTATTAGACCATATATAATAGGAAATAAATTATGAAAAAATTACTAGCAGTTATTTTAGCAGGTACGTCTGTTGTAGCTATGGCAGATACATTCCAAGATTTCAATAATAATCTTTACGCTCAATATAACCTAATTTCTCCAGATGGTGGCGTTGCGCAAAATGCAGATCTATGGGGTGTTGGTGGTACGTTCCAATCTAAAAATAACGTATGGGCTAATGCTAACGCATCTTTTGGTCAAACAGGTACTAATGGTACTTATACTAAGTCTTCTACTTTAGGTGTTATGAACATTAAAGCTGGTTATGCGTTCCAATTCTTTGGTGATGATGCTAATGGTTTACAAGTTATTCCTTACGCAGATTTTGGTTACACACAAGCTGGTGGTGTTGTTAATGGTACAGTTTATTCATACGGTGCTGGTGTTCGTCCAGAGTATCGTTTCTTGAGCTCTTTAAAAGTATCTTTGGATTTAGGTTTGATTGGTACTCAACAAGGTGCTAGTACTGCTACTGGTAGTTATGTTAACAATGGTCAAGATTTTGGTTATAATATTTCTCCGGAAGTCCAATATGACATTAACAAAACTGTTATGTTAGCATTGGCATATAGCTACTCTAATGCTTTCAATAGTAGCAATTCAGCAGGTGGTGGTAATGGTACTAACGCTCTTACTGCTAAAGTTGGTTACTTATTCTAAGAATTATTCTCCGAATAATGCGAAAAAGGACAATCAAAAGATTGTCCTTTTTTATTTATATTCTTAGCTTAAAGAAGTTTCTTATTCAATGTTTTGCTGTAATGAGTCTCTCCTTATGCTGGTAATATTTTGTATTCTAATATCATACCTTTACTATGCAATTTAAAATCAATTCAATAAATGAAATATATTCAACTTGCCCGTGATAACTAAGCCCAATCTGACAATTACGATTAAAAGTTACTCCAATTTCGCAGTTATTAATCTGAGTAGCCAAATTTGATAAACTGCTTTGATTTAGTTCTGGAATGGTAAATCCCTTATCCCCAGCAAATCCACAACATTTTACTCCTTCGGGAAAGACCAATTCATCAGCACATTTTTTTAGCGCACTCAGAATTGCTTCATTTACTAAACAGTGCTTGGCAGAACTACAATCAATATGGACGGCAATTTTACGGTATTTCTTATTTAGTTCTACTTTAGCTAATTTATCGGCAATAAAGCTGCTGATTTCCCAAATTTTGATTCCACTATCTTGCGCAAAACCACTGCAGGAGCTATTATCCATAATGTAAATTTCATTTTGCTCTATCAATTGTTTTAACCCGTTGGTGCTTTGCAGCTGCATAGTTGAGTTACATTGTGAGTGATACATTTGTCCACAACAAGTATCTTTGGTTTGAGTTAAATATTTGACAGTAAAACCTAATTTCTCTAATATTTTTTGGCTGGGATAGCTATCTGAGTTTTGACTAGCGGCAAAAACTCGATTCGGACAAGCGGGAATTAAAGTTACAACTTTTTCTGTGATTTTTGAACTTACTTCAAATTTAGCATATTGCGCTTGCGGCATAGTTTCCAGATAGACTGGAACTTGTGGAAAATGTTGATGAATTTTAGCGGTTAATTGGTGTAAATTAGCTTTACCAATAATACTTGCTGCCAAATTACCTGCTTTAACTTTATTTCTACTACTATTAATTAGTTTACTATGGTCGAGAACAGCATTAGAAACTGGTTTTAAGCTCTGAATATACGTTCCAGTATTTATATTAACCGGACAAGAAACTTGGCACATTCCAGTAGTGGCACAAGTGTCTATTGCGTAATATTGATAGGTTTTTTGCCAGATGGCTTGTTTTTCAGGTGTTAATTGTGCCATTCTGCGTGACACGGCATTGCGCTGACGTGGCGTAAGGCTGAGCTTGCGTGATGGGCAAACTGGTTCACAGAAGCCACATTCCATACATTTGTCAATTAGAGGGTCAACTGCCGGTGATTCTTTTAATGAGTGCATATGTAGAGTGTTGTCGCGAGTAAGTTTGACATCGGGATTTAAAATATTTTGCGGATCAAATAACTCTTTGATTTGCCACATAATATCCCAACATTGTTGTCCCCATTCAACTAAGGCGAACGGGGCAATATTTCGTCCGCTGCCGTGTTCGGCTTTTAGTGAACCTTGGTATTTATTGGCAACTAAATCGGTGAATGCGTGCATGAATTTATCGTAGCGTTGTAATTCTTCTGGGTTGGTAAAGTTAGGCGTAATTACAAAGTGAATGTTTCCTGCTAATACATGCCCAAAAATCGCGGCATTTTGGTAAGAAAACTCTTCAAACATCAGGCGTAGGTCACTAATCAATGCTGGCAAATGTTCAATCTGTACTGCCACATCTTCAATAATTACCGTAGAACCGAGCGGACGTTGTCCGGCGATAGTTGGTAATACTCCTTTACGTGCTTTCCACAAAATGCTAGCAGTCTTGGTATCCTGCACGAAACCACTCTGCTGAATAATTGGAGTTTGGTTAATAACCACATTAACTTGAGCTAACTTGGTATCTAGTAATTCTTTACTCGGAGCGGTCAATTCAACCATGATAGCGGCACTGTCACCATTAACCTGAATTAAATAAGGCTGTAATTCTTGAATATGGGAAACAGACTGTAGTGATAGCGAATCTAATAGCTCGATTGAAGATATATCATAACCAGATATCTGCACTGTGAGATTGATTAAATCAGTCAATTTACCATAAATTAGATTTAAGGCACGATGTTCTTCAATCGGGATAGTTTGCAGCGTTACTTCGCTAATAAAAGCTAGTGTTCCTTCTGAGCCAATCAATAAACGTTCGATAATTTTAATTGGGTCGTCATAATCAATGAAAGCATTCAAACTATAACCACTGGTATTTTTGATGGCAAATTTTTTGCGGATAAATTGGCTTAGCGCTGCATCGGCGCGAATTTGATCACGAATTTGGCTAATTTTGGTAATTAATTCGGCGTGAGTTTGCTTGAACTGAGTAACTTCATCTGGATTAGAACTATCAAACAAACTACCATCACTAAAAACTGCGCGTAAATTCTCTAGTGTTGCATAACTATTTTTAGTCGTGCCGCAACACATTCCACTGGAGTTATTGGCAATAATCCCACCAATTTTGGCAGCTTCGATTGAACCAGGATCAGGACCAATCTGGCGCTTAAACTTTGCTAACCAGCGATTAGCTTGTGCTCCAATGATTCCTGCTTCCAGTTTTATACTGCTACCATCGGGGCTAATTTGATATTTTTGCCAACTGGATGAAGATAGGACGACTAATACCTGATCGGTAACCGCTTGTCCAGAAAGACTAGTTCCTGCGGCACGAAAGGTTAGCTGAATTTTGTTTTGGCTGGCAATTTGAACAATTTGGATAACTTCTGCTTCGGTTTCAACCAATAACACTAGCCACGGGAGCATTCGGTATAAGCTCGCATCAGTGGCATAAGCATAACGTAACAATTCGTCATGAATAATACGGCTACTGGGGAGAGTATTATTGAAAAGTTTAAGTTTTGTGGGCATGAATTGATCCTGCATATTAGAAAGTGTAGTGAACGCTTAATAATTCCAGCCAGTTATTTTTATCTAAACTAAGTGTATGTGTTGGGTTGTGGTTAAGTGTTGCATCACCAATTCCTACAACATTAAGTCCGGCAGCTTTGGCTGCAGTAATTCCAGTGGCACTATCTTCAAACACCAAACAATTCTCTGGCGCTTGCCTATGGTAAGTAAGTGCACTAAGGTAGATCTCAGGATGAGGCTTGCCTCGTTCTACTTGGTCACGGCTAAAAATCTGGCTGTAGTGGTCTAAAATTCCTAATTGTGCTAGGCTATGGGCAATGACTTCCTTAGTTGAGTTAGAAACTACTGATTGCATGATCCCTTGTGCGGAGAAGTGCTTAACTAACTCAATTGATTGCTTGATTTGTTGAGAACTATCAACACGATCAAGAAAAAAATCAATTGCAAGCCGTTGCCAGCGCTCAAATGCTTCCTGACTATTGGTGAGTTTGGCGTTACCAAATAACAAATCAAAGACAGCACGATTTTCCATTCCCGTCATGTCTCTGTTAAGTGGTGTAGCTTTGAGCTGAAGTTCTTGCTCCAAAATTTGAGTGGCATAATCTCCTGATTGCATATGCAGATGTTCGCTATCAATAAGAGTACCATCTAAATCCCAGAAGACAGTTGAAATTGTTTGCATTGCTTGTCCTTTTTATTGAAAAGTATAAGCATGATTTTAACATGTTAAAATTAGGGCTATGAATGCAAATACAATTCTTCAGCAAAAGCGTAAAATAATTCATATCGACATGGATTGTTTTTATGCAGCAGTAGAAATACGTGATAATCCAGAATTAGCACATCGTGCAGTTGCTGTTGGTGGTAGCGAACAACGTCGTGGTGTTTTGTGTACTTGTAATTATCTGGCACGCAAGTATGGAGTGCGCTCCGCAATGGCAACAGCTACAGCATTGCGCTTGTGTCCGGAGCTGGTGGTATTACCTGTAAACATGGCTAAATACAAATCCGTTTCGCGACAAATTCAAGCTATTTTTTGTGAATATACCGATTTGGTTGAGCCTTTATCTTTGGATGAAGCTTTCTTGGATGTCACTAATTCAGCACATCATCATGGCAGTGCTACATTGATTGCGGAAGAGATTCGCCAACGAATTTGGGACGAACACCAGCTAACAGCTTCTGCAGGTGTTTCGGTAAATAAATTTTTAGCCAAGGTTGCCAGTGCGTGGAATAAGCCCAATGCCCTGTGTGTCATTCGCCCTGAGCAAATTGAGCAATTTGTTGCTACTTTGCCAGTTAATAAACTTTTTGGCGTGGGAAAAGTAACGGCAGATAAATTAAAGCAGTTACAGATTACAACTTGTACGGATTTACAGCGATTCTCTTTATTGGAATTAAGTAAGCGTTTTGGCAAACTCGGGCAGGCTCTTTATTACCAAGCACGCGGTATAGATAATCGTGAAGTGAAACCTAATCGCCCACGTAAATCGTTAAGCGTCGAGACAACTTTTGTAGAAAATATAACGGATGTTGAGCTCGCCAAAATTGAGCTGAGTAAATTATATGATTCTTTTACCGTGCGCTTAGCAGATGTTAAACCCAGTGCTGTAGTTCGTTCGGCATTTATTAAAATTAAGTTTGCTGATTTTACACAGAGCACTTCGGAAATAAGTGTTTCTGGTTTTTCCTTGACTATTTTTCTTGATTTATTTATTAAAAACAATCAGTTAAATTCGCATAAACCTATTCGCTTATTGGGGCTGGGAGTTAATTTTAAGTACGAAGAAGAATTTACTCAGCTGCAGCAAGAATTATTTTTGTCATCCTAGTATTTCATATATTTTATTAAAACTTAAGCTTCAATTAATTACTTCGATTTGAGGTTGTTTTTGTAAATAATTTACCACTCCAATTGACATGTCCTTTTGTAAAACATAAATTTTGCCTAGGCTTTTGCTGTAAAGGATTGCTTGGCGTGGCTCATTAAATCCTGAGATAACTTTAAGCAATTGATAATTTTTAGTGGAAAATATTTCTACTGTTCCATCAATTTTATTACCAGTTATTAGAGTATCACCATCTTTTGATAATGATGCACCATAGGGATCATTGCCGGTAGGAAGAGTTTTTAATAATTGGTTATTGGATATTTTTATCATTCTAAGCGAGTTAGTCGCAGAAGAAGCACCATAAAGCAGAGATTCATCCGGAGAAATCGCGATTGCACGAACTCCGAGAATCCCAGTTAGTGTTTTAACTATCTGCCAAATTCGCGTGTCAATCACTCGAACATCGTCACTTTTAAAATTAGTGACATAGACATAACGATTATCAGGACCAAATTTGATTCCTTGCCGAGGTTCCTGAAAACCATTTAAAACTCGTTCAATTTTCCAGTTAGCTAGATTGATAACAGTTACAGTATTTTGAGCTTCGTTATTTATTAGTAAATAGTCTTTATTCAGTGTAAAACCAAAGGCACCCTGACCGACATAAGCTTGATGGATTATTGAAAAATCAATAGTGGAAACTTGTTGAATTATGCCCAACGAACTGTCGCTGATATAGAAACTATTGCCATCAGCAGCAAATTGTAGGTGGCGCGGAGTTACATAGGTTAGTTTATGAATAAGTTTCTTGTTTGTTAGGTCATAAACTCGAACTTGAGATTCATCACTATTGCTTGCAATTGCCAAAGTTTCGTTTGAGTTTATTGTCAAAGCATTATTCTTAATTTGCTTATCAAATGGTTGTATTTGCTTGATTGAAACAGTTGAGTTAAGGGTTTCACCAGAAGGTGTTGTCGCACAGCTAGAAAGAAATGCGTTACCCAATAAAATAAACATAGCTAACTTATTCAAATTCTTTTTTGTTATTTTTTATTTTCTTTCAATACATATAAAATTGGCGCATCGTTTAAAAGCTGAACACAGAATGAGAGTCTGTGATGTTTATACTAATAATCAATCTAAGTGGGTAGCGTGCGTTTTATTGGCTGTACTTTACAAATAACATTTACAGCTTATTTCCAAATTCCATCTTTCCAATGCCTTCTGCACACCGAAACATATTTAGTGTCAATTTTTTTGAGATTTTCATCATCAACCACTACTGGCGCACCTTGCTTAACGGCGATGCCATCGCGTACCAACATATTAAAATTAGCTTTACGTCCACAATGGCAGATCGTTTTAACTTCTTCCAAGGTATCTGCGATTGCGAGGAGGGTAGTAGCGGCAGGAAATGGTTCACCACGATAATCACTGCGTAAGCCGTAGCAAATTACTGGGATATTGAGATAATCGACTACATCAGAGAGCTGAATAATTTGCTCGGAGCTAAAGAAGTGAATTTCATCAATGAGAACACAAGCAATTTTTTGCTGCTCATTTTGGGCTTTGATTAAATCAAACAAATTATCCTCGATGGTGGTCGAGATTGCTTCTTTATCAAAACCAATACGCGAACGGACTTTATTATCACCCGCCCGACGATCAATTGCAGAAGTAACTACCAAAGTATGTTGCCCACGGTCTTCATAATTATAGGCAACTTTTAACAAATCAAGGGTTTTACCCGCATCCATTGCCGAGTAACGAAAAAATAATTTAGCCATGACTATTTAGTGCCAAAAATACGGTCGCCAGCATCACCAAGCCCAGGAACGATATAGTCGTGATCATTTAACCCTTCATCAATCGAACCTGTATAAATTTCAACATCTGGATGTGCTTGACGAATTTTATCAACTCCTTCGGGAGCAGAGAGAATGCAGACAAATTTAATATTGCTCGCACCATGCTGTTTGAGTAAATCAATTGCCGCGATCGCCGAACCACCAGTTGCTAGCATTGGGTCTAACAGGAAAACATCACGGTTTTCAATATCGCTGGGTAATTTGCAATAATATTCTACTGGCAGATGAGTGTTTGGGTCGCGATACATTCCGATATGCCCAATTTTGGCATTTGGAACAAAATCAGCGATAGCATCCGCCATTGCCAAGCCAGCACGCAGAATCGGGATTAGTGCTAATTTACGTCCAGCCAGCACGGGTGCTTTAGTTTTAACCAGTGGTGTTTCAATTTCAACTAGTTCAGTTTTGATGTTGCGCATTGCTTCATAACCAATCAACTGAGATAATTCATGGGTCAGCTCGCGAAACTCTTTAGTTCCGGTATTTTTATCGCGCATTATGGTTAATTTATGTTGAACTAAAGGGTGGGTAATAGTATGAACTTTTGTCACGATTATGCTCCTGTTGATTCGTCGATTAATGTAGTACAAGTAAGTTTTTGTTGATTGTCTGCATCCAAGTATGCATTGTCTAGACAGTTATTTTGTAATGAAACCAAGCCATGATAGTTCTGCCCATCTTGATAATAGTCAATGATAGTGCCAATTTCTTGATTATCCATTAGCGGGCTGACTACGCCTTGTCCAATCTGCGGCTGGGTGTCGGTGGTGAATTTTGCCATGCGCCGTTTTACTTTACCCAGATAATGAGTGCGAGCAACGATCTCCTGTCCAGTATAACAGCCTTTTTTGAAATTAATTCCACCAATTAAATCATAATTGATCTGTTGGGGAATAATCTTTTCAATTGATTCGAGATAAATCATTGGCAGAGCATTATCAACTAGAAATTTATGCCATGCATTGCTATCTGTGGTGTTCTCTTGTGGGGGCTCGCTGATATTAAGGTATTTGTCAGCGCTTAATTGCAGATTGTAACCGCCATCAATCTGAGTATCACTTAGGTAAATTGATTTAGCGCTGATAGCTAGAGTAACTTTACTACGTAAAATATACATTTTAAGGCGCGGTAAAATTTTATCAATTACACTTTTGCTAGTGATTAAATAATAGCTATTTTCTTGATATTGAGTAATGATGAAAGTGGCGAGAGTGCGCCCTTTATTATTTAGGTGAGCGGAAAATTGCCAGGGCTTGCTGTCTAGTCCACGGATGTCGTTGGTAAGTTGTCCCTGCAGGTAGGTTGCAGCATCACTGCCGCTACATTCTAGGATGGATAATTCTGAGTTAAGGTTTAAGGTCATGTTGTTGTACTCCTTAACCCGTTATTTTAGCACTTGTACTACTGTTTTATTTAAACAGATTGATTATTGTAGGCTATTAGGCTTCTTTTATGAGCAATTATTTTGCTTTTAGGTTGAAGAACTTTGAGACATAAAGTCTATTTTTAGCACATGAGTGTCGTAAAAGTATATTTATGACAGCTTATATTCCTTCAAGGAGAGGGCATTTATTGAAATCAGCAAATCTTTGCAGCTCATTGCGTAATAATAGCAGCAGCTGTTTTTGATCGAGCTCATCATTTTCCAGATGAAGCTTTATCACTTCAAATCGCTGCTCTGCACGATGTGCTTTACAATCAACTCGACCGATGAAGGTATCCCCGTATAGAATTGGTAAACAAAAGTAGCCAAACACTCGCTTAGCTGCTGGAGTATAGCATTCAATCCGATAATCAAAATTAAATAGCAAACTCAATCGCTCACGGTGAATTACCAAATTATCAAAGGGCGAGAGGATTTTTATTTGAGCATTGGTTTTTACTGTGCTTTCTCCCAATTCAAGTGCTTTATTATCCATATAAATTGTTGTTCTGCCAATATTAGAGATTGCACTCACTACTCCAGAATTAATGTATTCACTGAGAACTTCACGCATCATATCTTGCAAGGGTTTTCCGGTTCTAAGATGCAATAGCTGTTTCAGAGTAAAAACACCATGTGCTCTGAGTGTTGTCTCAAGTAAATATATCGCGTACTCTCTTAATGTTGGCATACTTAGGTCGATATTTTGTGGCAAACAGCGTTCAGCAAGGTCATAGATTTTCTCCATACCATTGCGCTCACAGATCATAAGATCGCCCTGCATGAATAATTTGTCAAGAGCACGTCGTTCTTGCCCCAGATTCCACCAGCCGCCCTTTTTCTGATTGCTTTTACCAATATCACGTACGCGCAATTCTCCTTCGGCTCTTACGCGAGCTAAAATTTCACCCATCAGGCGCTTGTCGACATTTGTATAATAACGGTTTTCATCATTGCGAATTGACATCATCCGTGGTAGTGCATAACGGTAATCACACATCGGCAAATATGCTGCCGCATGATACCAATACTCAAAGATATGCTGCTTTTTAACCAGTTGGTTCAGGTGGGCAGGATCATAATCAGCTACTCTATTCCATAATACATGGTGATGTGCTCGCTCAACCACCGATAGCGTATCAATCTGTACATAAGCAAGATTCTCAATTGCACTAAGCGTTCCAGATAATCCTGCTCCAAATTGTTGCGACAGTAAACCTTGCTTAAATAGTGCCAGATACCTTAATTGTGCGTTCATCTAGGAACATTACCCATCTCTACCATTTTCTTGATTGTTTTATGTTGTTCTATCGTTTTAACTTACTGCTTTAAAACAAGTTACAAAATGCTCCTGCACAATTTTACCTTCTGGACGTGATGCACGACATCTATCCTCTGCTTGTGGGCAACGAGTACTAAATACACAACCTTTGGGCGGATTAACTGGTGAGGGTAAATCACCTTCAAGGAGCTGAATTTGCTTGGTTTTTTCCAGTGTTGGGTTCGCAACGGGTACGGCTGAGAGCAAAGCTTTGGTATATGGGTGTAACGTATTGTTGTAAATAGTTTGCTTATTGCCTAGTTCCATAATATTACCCAGATACATTACTAAAATGCGTTTACAAATGTGTTTGACAACGCCTAGGTCATGCGAAATAAATAAAATAGTTAATTTAAGCTGTTGTTGTAATTCTTGCAATAGATTGATAATTTGTGCTTTAATTGACACATCCAATGCACTTACTGATTCATCACAGATTAAGATTTTTGGTTCAAGTATCAGTGCGCGGGCAATTCCAATCCGCTGGCATTGCCCACCAGAAAATTCTTGTGGATAACGATTTACCTGATTTTGCGTCAAACCAACCAGTTTCATGGTTGCTAATACTTTTTGTAAAACCTGATCTTTTTTCATATCTGGATAAAGAGTTATCAGTGGCTCAGAGATGATTTCAGCAACGGTCATGCGTGGGTCAAGTGCCGCAACTGGGTCTTGGAAAATAAACTGCATTTGTTTATGAACTTCATTCCATTCTTTGGAAGAAGCTTTAGCCAGATCAATTTTGCCATCAAAGAGCGCACTACCTGAGGTGATTTTATTTAGTCCGCACAGCGCACGTGCCAAAGAAGATTTTCCACAGCCAGATTCACCAACGATACCTAAAGTTTCACCTTCAAAAACGTCAAAATCAACGCCATCAACTGCATGCACCACCCGTTTAGCTTTGAACATGCCACCACCCAGCTCAAAATGAACTTTGAGGTTTTTTACTTCGAGAATTTTTTTCATTGAGTTACCTCCACAGTACATTTCATAACATGACGCGGTGAAATTTTACGTAACGGAATCTGTCCGCTACACGCAGCACTTACTTTGCTGCAACGAGGTTGAAACGGGCAGCCTTCTGGTAAATGCAGTAAATTTGGTGGTTCTCCCGGGATTGTTTTGAGTTTATCTACATCGTGATCAATGCTCGGAATTGTTTCTAGTAAAGCGCTGGTATAAGGATGGTACGGGGTAGCAAAGACTTGTTCAATTGTCGCTGTTTCCATTAGCCAGCCACCATACATTACATTCACTCGGTCACAGATATTTGCCACTACACCCATATCATGCGTGATAAAGATAATTGACATATTCATTTCTTGCTTCAGCTCTTTGAGTAGCTCCAAAATTTGTGCCTGAACAGTTACATCAAGTGCGGTGGTTGGTTCATCGGCAATAAGTAGTTTAGGTTTAGTCAATAGCGACATAGCAATCATTACCCGTTGACGCATCCCACCAGAAAATTCGTGCGGATAGAGGTGAATCCGATTTTTAGCATCAGGAATCTTAACCTTATCCAGCATTTTGATTGCTTCATCCAAGGCTTGTTTGTAAGGCATGTTTTTATGCAGCATCAACACCTCAGTCATTTGTGAGCTGATTTTGAGATATGGATTTAATGAGGTCATTGGGTCTTGGAAAATCATCGCGATTTGATCACCACGGAGTTTATTGAGCTTGCCAGTTGACATGCCAACTAGTTCCTGTCCGTTAAATTTGACTGAACCTTTAACTTTACCATTGCCAGCCAGTAAACCCATTAATGCCAGCATGGTTTGGCTTTTGCCCGAACCAGATTCGCCGACGATTCCGATAATTTCACTATCGTAGACTTTAAATGATAAACCATTGACTGCGCGAACCAAGCCATCTTGAACTTTAAATTCAACAACTAAATCGCGAACTTCTAAAAGAGGAGTTTTTTTATTATTCATCTGTGGCTCCTAGCGTGGATCTAATGCATCACGTAAGCCATTGGCAAAGAATGCAAAAGAAAGTAAAGTTATAATCATAAGACCAGCAGGGAAGAGTAATAGCCACCATGCTTGCATATTTTGCGCCCCATCCGAAATTAATAATCCCCACGAAGTCATCGGTTCAGTTACGCCCAAACCAAAGAAACTCAATACTGCCGAGAGTACAATCATATTCGGTACGGTTAATGCAGCATAAACAATTACCACGCCTAGTAAATTAGGGATTACGTGACGGGTGATAATTTTAAAATTACTCACGCCTGAAACCATAGCCGCTTCAACATATTCTTTATGTTTGATGCTCAGGGTTTGTCCGCGGACAATCCGAGACATATCCAGCCAGGAAATCGCAGCAATAGCAACAAATGACAGCGCCATGCTGTTACCAAAAAGAGTAATTAGCAAGATACAGAAAAATAAAAACGGAATACCGTATAACACATCAACAATCCGCATCATAACCGTGTCAACTTTACCGCCGACGTATCCCGCAATTGCACCATAGAAGATTCCGACTAACAGCACGACGAATGCCGCAGCAAAAGCGATTTCAAAAGTTATCCGCCCACCGATGAACGAACGTACGAATAAATCGCGTCCTAAGCTATCAGTACCAAACCAATGTGCCATACTTGGCGATTGCATAATTTCGCTCCAGTTGGTTTTATCATAGCTTACACCACTAAATATTGGCACGACAATGCACATTAAAGTTAAGGTAACGATTATCAAACCGCTAGTCATGGCTAGTTTATTACGTGATAAACGGCTGAAAACACTCCGCCAGAACCCCTTAGTTGCTGGCGCGTCTATATTCAAGTTTTTTGTTTTAAAAATCATGCAACAGTTTCCTTATTTTTACTATCAAAATGAACTGCTGGAATGTGAAGCAGTAGCTAGGCGCAAGGCGACGAAGTGTACATGAGAAACGTACATGAGGAGCCTTGCAACGACGTCTAATGCGATACAGCCCGAGCAGTTCTCCTTATTGTTTAATTTTAGGATCAAGCACCATATAAAGTAAATCAACTATAATATTAAACACTATCGTCAAAATACTACCCAAAATGGTAATCGCCATAATCATATTATAATCACGATTAGTTGCGGCATTGGTCGTAAGCACACCCAAACCTGGCAATGTAAAAATCTGCTCGGTAACTACTGCACCGACTAAAATCCCCGCAAACATTGGACCAAGTAAAGAAATAACGGGTAATAATGTTGGTCGAATCGCGTGTTTGAATAAGATTTTTTTGGTTGGCAATCCTTTGGCGCGTGCCGTGCGAATATAATTGGAATTTAGCACGTCAATAATACTACCACGCGTAACAAAGGCAATTGTTGGTGTATAAGCTAAGATTAGCACCAGCACGGGTAGAAATAAATGAGCGATATCACCATCACCCCAGCCACCAGCTGGCAGTAAACGTAAGGTTACCGCAAATACCAATACACATAAAGGACCAGTTACCATAGTGGGTACCGCAGTAAAGAAAATATTACTTAATACGACTAATTTATCAAACCATGAATTTTTATGTAATCCAGCATACGCACCGCAAATTATGCCAAAAGGTACAGCAATTATCATAGTATAGATACTCAAGCGTAGAGTTACCCAGAAGCCGCCCATATTATCCGGGAAGAGCAGATGATTGATCGGCTGCCCGAGGTATTTCATTGAAATTCCAAAACTACCGTGGATCAGGTCATTGAGGTAGAGCAAATATTGTTGCCACATCGGTAAATCGAGACGATATTGTGCCATCAATGATTTAAGAGCTTCGGGAGAAAGCGCTCGCTCACCATCAAAAGGATTACCTGGCGTGATATGTACCAGAAAAAACACTAGCGTAATAATCGCCAATAAAGTTGGAATGGATACTAAAATCCGTTTAATTGCAAATTTCAACATATAGCGTTCCTTTAGTTTAATTTATACCATTTACTCATTACGTGATCAAAGTGATTATTGTCCATATTATAACCACTAACCCGCGGGCTTACCAAACGATAATAAGTGTATTGATAAAGAGGAATAATCACATAAGCATCTTGCGCAATCTGTAACGCTTGTTTAATTAACTTAGCTCGTGTGTCTGGGTCAGGAGTATTTTGCGCTTGCTGAATCAGTTGGTCATAGCTAGGATTACAGTATTTAGATTTATTCAACGGATCTTTGCATAAGAATAGATTAGTATAAGCATCAACACTATCATAATCAGCAACCCAGCCATCGCGAGCTACATCATAGTTAGCGGTATTGCGTGCTTGAATAAAGCTTTTCCATTCCTGATTGGCCGCAGTGGTTTTGATGCTATCCGCCCCAAACACTTGTTGCCACATGGATGCAATTGCCATCGCAATTTTTTTATGAGAGTCCATTGTATTGTAACTAATGCTGATTTCTAGCGGGTGACTAGGCCCATAGCCAGCTTCTTTAAATAGTTTCTTGGCTTCATCAACTTGATTAGCGCGGCTCCAGCTACCCCAAGGATAACGATTGTTGGCAAACTTACTATTTTCGATAGTTGAAGTAACATAACTGTAAGACGGAACCTGGTCTTGTCCTAACACATCCTTTACTAAGGTATCACGATCGACTGCCATTGATAGCGCCTGACGTAATTTGATATTATCCCTAAATTTAGGCAGCGTCATATTAAGGTCATAATAGTAAAGAGCTTCCATTGTAACGGTGTGTTCTTGAGTTGGATAATCTTGACGGATGCTTTTGTATTGATCAATTGGCAAACTAAAAGAGATGTCAATTTCACCAGTTTTATAGCGGTTAAATGCCGCATTGTAATCTACAATCGGGAGAATGTTTACCTGATTAACGCTGACATTTTTGGCATCATAGTAGTTCGGGTTTTTATTGAGCAACATATGCCCTTTGATTACCCATTCACCTACGGTATAAGCACCAGAAGTTACCATTGTCTTAGGATCCGCCCATGTTTGTCCATACTTGGTTACATTAGCTTTGGATACTGTTGCGGTATTTGGCATCGCGCAAATTTGTAAAAAAGCTGCATCAGGATGGATTAGGGTTATTTGCACTGTTTTAGCATCTAATGCTTTTACTCCTAGCTGATCTAATGGTAGTTTACCTGCTCTAATTGCGTTACCATTTACAATGTTGGCGGCTAAATTAATATAGGGTGAAGCAATTTTAGGGTCTGCCAGTCGTTGCCACGAAAATACTACATCAGTAGCAGTAATCGGACTACCATCGGAGAATTTAAGTCCATCACGCAGGTGGAATGTGTACACTTTACCATTGGCTGAAACGTCCCATTTCTCAGCTAGACCAGGGATAGAGTGATTGCTTTGATCAAATGAGGTTAATCCTTCAAATAAATCGTATAGAACTCTGGCACTTGTTGAATCTTGAGCCATTACTGGATCAATAGTTGGTGCATCTTCGCCATTATCCACTGTAATCAGATTCTTATCTTTACTTACAGCACTGGAGCTTGAGTTATCTTTGGAGCAGGCACTAAGCCCGCTGAGGCTAGCAATAAGGATTAAAGCAGTCAATCTTTTGATGTTTAGCATATTAATTGATTCCTTTTTGATTGAAATTATACCATTTACTCATTACATGATCCAAATGATTAGTCTCAGGCGTATAGCCGCCAACATTTGGTTTGATTAAGCGAAAATAGGTATATTGATACAATGGAATGATTGCATAATCTTGCATAGCCGCTTGTAATGCTTTTCTGGTTAAATCTTCACGCTGAGTTGCATTAGGCATATTTTGTGCCTGAAGTAAAAGCTTATCAAACGCAGGAGTACATGAGTGTGAGTTATTTTGCGGATTATTGCATTGATAAAGATTGGTATAACTGTCAATGCTATTATAATCGGCAATCCATGCATCTCTGGCAATATCATAATCACCTTTATGGCGTGCCTGAAGGAAAGTTTTCCATTCTTGGTTACTTGCGGCAACGGTTATGCTTTTATCCCCAAAAGCCTGCTGCCACATTGACGCAATTGCTAGCGCTATTTTTTTGTGCATGTCATTAGTATTGTAACTAATTTTAATTTCTAACGGGTGTTGTTCGCTATAACCAGATTGTTTGAATAGTTCGCGAGCCGTCGCGAGTTGTTGCTCACGTGACCACTGCGACCACTCATAGTCTAACCCAGCATACTTACCATCATCAATCGTGTCGGTAGCATAAGAATATAGCGGAACTTGATTTTGACCTAAAATATCTTTGACTAATAAATGGCGATCAACTGCCATTGACAGTGCTTGACGTAGTTTAAGGTTGTTTTTGAATTTATCTGAAGTCATGTTGAAATCATAATAGTACATGCCCTCCAGTGAAACAGTATGTTCCTGATCACCCAAAGAAGAGGTTTTAATTGTTTTATATTGATCTACAGGTAGTGAATAAGTGATATCTAAATCACCAGACTTATATTGACTGAGGGCTGAATTATTATCTTCAATCGGCATGAATTTAATTTGATTGATCGCTACGTTTGTAGCATCATAATAATATGGATTTTTGCTTTCTAAGATATAACCTTTAACTACATGCTCATCAAGTTTATAAGCGCCAGAAGTAACCATATTTTTAGGGTCAGTCCAATTAGTTGATTTATTGACATTCGCTTGCGACACCACGCCCAAATTCCACAAAGATGCAATTGCTAAGAAGGAATTATCAGGATGATTGAGTGAAATTTGTACCGTGTTTTTGTCTAGTGCTTTAATCCCTAATGCACTAAGCGGTTTTTTACCTTTCATGACATCATCTGCATTGCTTAGATTATTGATTAGAATATTGTAGGGCGAGGCAACCTTTGGATCAGCAAGTCGTTGATAAGTAAAAACCACATCATTCGCAGTAATTGGTGTGCCATCAGAAAATTTAATCTTAGGTCGTAGATGAAAAGTGTAGGTTTTACCATTTTCACTAATCTCCCATTTATCCGCTAGTCCCGGGATGATTTTATTGCTTTGATCGTAAGAAGTTAAACCTTCAAAAAGATCATTCACTACACGATGACTTTGACTATCTTCAGACATTTGTGGATCTAAAGTGGCGGCATCTGCGCCAAGATCTACCACAAGTTTGCTTTGTGATGCAGCGCTTGCACTGTTGTTGTTAGTATCTTTCTTTGATTGCTGCGAGCAGGCGGCAATTAGTGAAGCAGAGCTTAATAGTATGATTAATGATTTTAATTGCATAGTTGGGAATACTCTAAAATTTATTTAGTGATAAATTAATACAAATAAGAGAAAATATTTTGTCGACTAAACAGGCTTAACCCTCAGGATGTTAAATAACTGGCAAAAAATATGAAACGTATAACTAGCTAAAAATGTTGCCCTACATTATATCACCTGTTAAGGTTATCTATCTCTGATTGTGTTTGAAATGCTTATTGCATGTGCTAACAGAAGTATCCTGTGCGTAATAATAGTTCTTGAGATCTATTGATTTTCTCTGGATTTAGATTTGCTTTGGTATATAATATCCTCTTAGTTTCTTTGCCTGTTAATTAACCGTGGCAAGGTAAATGGTATGTTGCATAATGCTTCATATTTTATGTATACTCAATCAGATTCATCATCCTAGGTCGTTGATTTACTCCTCACTTACGGGTAGTAAGCTTCGTCGTAAATCGCCTACTAGTATTTGAATCAGTTTGAGTATAGCGGCAGTTTTAATATAGCAATAAAGGTGAATCATGGATAGTATTTTGGCAATCAGCCCTTTGGATGGTCGTTATCGGGATAAAGTTAGTGCGTTAAATGAAGTTGTTTCTGAATTTGGGTTGATTAAATTTCGTGTACAGGTTGAGGTGGAGTGGTTTAAATTTTTGTTTAGTAAAGCAGAGTTTAATTTACCAAAATTAGGTAGCGCAGATATTAAACTATTGGATGATATTGTTGCTAATTTTGATAACGTGGCAGCAGCGCGGGTGAAAGAAATTGAAGCAACGACTAACCATGATGTTAAAGCTGTGGAATACTATATTAAAGAACAGATTGCCGATAATCAATTGCTTTTTGCGCATCGTGAATTTATCCACTTTGCCTGTACTTCCGAAGATATTAATAACACCAGTTATGCACTGATGTTAAAAGCTATAACTGAGCAAGTTTTATTGCCGCAAGTAGGAGCAATTACCGAAAAATTAACAGCCCAAGCCAATGAGTATCGCGATATTGCGATGATGTGTCGTACACATGGACAACCTGCAACCCCATCAACCATGGGAAAAGAGTTTTATAATGTGGCTTATCGTTTACAACGGCAACTAGCACAATTAACGAAACAAGAGTTTTTGGCAAAAATAAATGGCGCAGTGGGTAACTATAATGCGCATTTAGTTGCTTATCCTGAGATTAAATGGGATAAACTAGCTGAAGAGTTCGTGACGCAAAAATTAGGTTTAACTTTTAATCCATTTACCACCCAGATTGAGCCACATGATTACCAAGCTGAGTTATACGATAATTTGCGCCGAATTAATATCATTTTGATTGATTTATCACGTGATTTGTGGGGCTATATTTCGTTGAATTACTTTAAACAGAAAGTTAAAGCTGGAGAAGTCGGTAGTTCAACTATGCCACATAAAGTTAATCCGATTGATTTTGAAAATGCCGAAGGAAATTTTGGTTTGGCTAATAGTGTGCTTGGACATTTGGCGGAGAAACTTCCGTTGTCGCGCTGGCAACGTGATTTGACTGATTCAACCGTACAGCGTAATATCGGTGTAGGTATTGGTTACATGGTTTTAGCACTGAGTTCACTGGCTAAAGGTCTTGGTAAATTGGAAATCAATGAGGCGGTAATTAGTGCTGATCTGGATAATAACTGGGAACTTTTGGCAGAGCCCATTCAAACCGTTATGCGTAAATGTGGTGTAGAAAATGCTTATGAAAAACTGAAAGATCTGACGCGTGGCAAGAAAGTTGATGCTGAAGGAATCAAACAATTTGTGGCATCTCTAGAGCTACCCGACGTGGAAAAAGCTAAATTAGCTCAGTTAACGCCGCATAATTATATTGGTTTAGCAGACAAACTCTTTTAATTTTTGAGGGTAGAGAAGATGCAAGCAGAGCATAAAATTATTAAATGGATTAGTGCTGAGCTATTTTTTGTAGTCAGTGTTATTTCCAGTGTGATGTTTGGAGTTTTTAGTGCTGCAATATCGCATGATTTTCATTTGTCACCAAGTACGCTGGGTTGGCTCTCTGGCATCTTCTTTATCGTTTATGCTTTAGCTCAATTTTACTCTGGGCGGTTATTTGTCTTATTTCCTGCCTGGATTATTATGAGTAGCAGTGCTTTAATCGCTGCTCTTGGTGCATTAGTCTTTGCGAACTGCTCTTCGATTGGACTTGTTTTTTTAGCGCGGATTTTATTGGGAGTTGGACTGGCTTCAACCTTTGTTGGCGTGCTCTATATTGTGCAGAAGAATTTTGCCGCGGCTTCATTCCCGATGATGTCTTCGCTTAGCCAAAGTTCAGCTAATTTTTGTGCCGCTATTTTTGGCTTTTTTGCGGGATCAGTGCATAACTATCATACCTCTTTTAACTTTCTGGCGCTTTTGTTGTTAATTTGCAGTTTGCTATCCTTTCTCTTTATTCGCGAGAAATCCACTACTGCTTCATCGCTAAAACAAGCGCAAGCCACACCACAGTTGAGTATGTTGAGTACAGTGAGTATGATTATTCGTAACCCACAAGTATGGCTGGCGGCATTCTATTTTTCCGGCTTATTTGGTGCGGTTTTAACCTTTGCTGATTTATTTAATGTCTCTTACCAAGTGCAAGCATTTCACCTTAGTTTTAACACGGCCTCAATAATTAATTCGATGATTCCGCTTGGTTTGACTTGTGGTGGTTTACTTTGTGGTTATTGGGCACAGAAGATTAAAAACTATGTTTTTCCAGCACGCATCATGGGTGCATTGACTGTTGCGATGTTTAGCTTGATTCTTTTTATTAAATTTGAATCGGCGTTTGCGCATGTTATTATTGGTGTTGTGAGTTTCTTGTTCGGTATTGGTTGCAGTGGTTCAATTTTAGCCTTCCAATGTTTGCAAGAAAACATTAGTGATGAACGTCTTAAACCGATGGCGACTTCATTTGTTTTAACGTTTACCTACATTATGTCAGGGATGGTTGAGCAACCGACTGTTGGTGATTTTATTGCCCGTACTCAGCTTAAAGTAATGAATCATGCTGCAGGGTTAAGCGCGGTGCAGAGTTGGTTTTTTGATCCTGCAGACCAAGATAGCTGGCACAAATTCAATTCTGGTTTGTATGTAATTTTTGGCTTTCTAATTGTGAGCTTTATTGCCAGTTGGTTTTTCAAACGTAAGCAAAATTAACCAAAAACTTGATTAGAATAATTGAAAAGGGTTATTAGATTAGCGTTAAAATATTATGAAGTTGTTTGAGCTCTGTTGCAAAATGATTTGTGACTTTGCGAAGCGTTGGTGCTTCAATTTGAGTGATCAATTCATTTAACTCCAAGTAGTCTATTGCCAATGAATAGCGTTGATTTTTATCGCTGATATTTTGAATTATCTGCAAAATTTTAAAGAAAATATGATTTATTGCTGGCGTATTAAGATTATCATTGTCTAATTCATAATAAAAAATAATAATAAGTAAGCGATAAACTCGTCTAATTTGTAGAACGCATTTAGTGTAATTTTCAATTAATTGTGGATTTTTCTTCCCCTTAATTTCATGTGTTGCTTCGTCTATTGTTTTATTAAAATTAGTAACATCATTAATAAATCTAGTCTCGACGGTTAATATCTGTTTCCTGATTTCTTCGATGTTATTTTGGAGTTGAGCATTTTTGATGAGTTCTGTTATATCTCCAAGCGCACTTAAAATTAATTGAGTGGATTTTTTGGTTGCATATTGAGGAAAAAATATTAGCATTGAAAGTAAGGCAAATGTGATACCAATCATAGTATCCATGGTTCGATACATCGCATTTTGTAGACCTGTATCATTTTCACTAAAGATAACTATTGACATGGTCGCGATACCTAAAATACCAAGATAGCTTTTTTTACCCCCGATAAAAATATAGGCATAAATATAGCATGCTACGCTTAAAACACTCCAGATTACAAACCAATTATTGCGAAAAAATAAAAGACAGAGTATCGCAATTAATGAGCCAAATAATGTTGCAAGAAAACGTAATTTGCTGCGACTAATCGTGCCACCAACAGTTTCCTGATCAAATAAAACTACTGTTGTGGTCACGCTAACCCAACCAGACATCGGGATTTTAAGTAAATGTGCGGTAATTATACCTGCAGCTAGTGCGATTATTAAGCGTAAAGCACGAATTGCACGAGCTTGATCTAATGCAAAGTTCATAGTATAATTGGTTCGATGTTTAGTTGAATCTGATAATGACCGTAAATTTGAGCTTGAATCTCTTTGGCAAAAGCCAATAATTCATCTTTGTTTGCATTTGCATAATTAACCAAAACTAAGGCTTGTTTTGGGTAAACGCCAATATTACCGCTGCGAGCTCCTTTTAGCCCAAGATTATCAATCAACCATCCTGCGGAAACTTTAACTTGTTCTGCGTTTGCGGTAGGGTATATTGGTAGATTTGGAAAACGTTGTTTTAACTCCTGCGCCTGTACAGCCGCAATAATCGGGTTGTGAAAGAAGCTTCCCGCATTACCGATTTCTGCTGGGTCAGGCAGCTTGCTTCTTCGTGTATTGATAATACACGCTCGTAAATCATGCGCCGTTGGATTATCAATCGCAGCCATTTGCTTGGCAATATCGCCGTAGCTAATCATTAATTTAGCAGTTGTCGGGAGTTTAAAAGTAACATTAACTACTAGATATTGTGGTTTATTTTTGAGATAACTATTGCGGTAGCTAAATTGACACTCGGCATTACTTAATTTAGTTAATTGGCGGAGGTTAAAATCATAAACCGTGACAGAATCAATAAAATCCTTGACTTCAACGCCATACGCACCGATATTTTGTATCGGCGATGCTCCAACGGTTCCTGGAATCAGGCTCAGATTCTCTAAACCATAAGCTTGATTTTCAAGGCAGTTAGCGACAAAATCATCCCAGATTTCACCAGCCGCTGCGGTTACTAATTTATACCCAGCGTTATCTCGGTCAAAAGTAATCCCTTTTAACTGATTATGAATGACCAGTCCGTCATAATTTTCTGGAAGAATTAGATTACTACCGCCACCCAATACAAAATAGCGCGGGTAGTTATTAATAATTGTGGCAATGTCCCCGATCTGCTCTAAAGTAGTTAACTGAATATAATGATTAGCGATTGAATTAAGGTGAAGTGTATTAAGCTGCACTAAGTTGATTGAGTTCTGAATGGTTAACATGTTCAAACCAGTCCTAAGTGGTGCCCCCGACAGGAATCGAACCTGTAACTGCCCCTTAGGAGGGGGCCGTTATATCCATTTAACTACGAGGACGGTATGTTTTGAGTGTACATAAAAGTATTAATGTTTATTACTAAGTAATTTTAATGACTCTTTAATTCCTTGACTGAGATCATTAAGTTCTGGTAACTGTTTAATAACTTGAGTGATTTCTTTGTTATTATAACCAAGGCTCTCTAGCGCATTAGCAATATCTTTGCGAATATTGCTATCTTGATTTTGCGTGTTACCTGCAAATAAACCCATTGAAGTTAGTATTCCCGCGGTATTACTTAACTTACCTTTGAGTTCTAATAGCATCCGCTCGGCCATTTTTTTACCTACGCCAGGAGTCAGACATAGCGTATTAGCATCATCTTCTTCAATTGCAACGTAGAGCTGTTGGCTATTCATTGTCGAAAGTAGGGCTAAGGCAATGCGTGGACCAATTCCAGATATTTTTATTAATTGACGAAAGCAATTGCGCTCAGCACGATCAACAAAGCCAAAGAGCAAATGTGCATCCTCGCGAACGACCTGATGGGTAAACAAAGTAACTTCGTTACCTGGCGGTGGTAATTGTGCCAGATGTGAGATTGGCAAGTCAAGTTCATAACCAACCCCACCAGTAAGGATGACTACTTGTGGCGGGCTTAGTTCAACTAATTTTCCAGTGATTAATGCTATCATTTTTAGAATGAAGGAACAATTGCACCGTTATATTTTTGCTCAATAAATTTCTTCATTTCAGGCGAAGTCATTGCTTTAGCTAGCGCTTTCATTTTAGGTTGATTTAATTCATCGGGACGAACCGCGATAATGTTAGCAAATGGACTATCTTTACTTTCGAGAATAACCGCATCACGCGTTGGTTTTAGATTAGCAGATAATGCATAGTTTGAATTAATCACAGCTAAATCAAGTTGTTTGCCAGATAGTGAACGAGGCAACATTGCTGGATCTAATTCTACGATTTGAACATTATATGGATTACCTACAATATCACGTTTAGTTGGATAAGCAACGCCAGCTTTAAGTTTTAGAATTCCGTTAGCTTGAAGGATATTAAGTGCTCGGCCTTCATTGGTTGGATCATTTGGCACTCCAATTTTACTTTTCTGAGCTACGTCAGTTGCTTTTTTAGATTTGATGAATTTAGCTTCACTATCCGTATTGGCATAGACACCCATTGGTTCTAGATGCACTTTTACTAAAGAAACTAAGTTAGTACCATGATCTTTATTATATTGATCCAAATATGGTTGGTGTTGGAAGAAATTGGCATCAATTTGTTTTTGTGATAGAGCTAGATTAGGAGTAATATAGTCTGAAAATTCAATCACTTTTAGTGTATAGCCTTGTTTAGCTAATGCTGGTTGTACAAATTTTAACATTTCAGCATGTGGAACTGGCGATGCACCCACTGTAATCGTTTCTGCAGCAAATGAACTAACCCCTGTAGCTAGCCCTGCCAAAATTAATAATGTTTTCTTCATCCAAATTCTCCCTTTTTATATTTAAATCAAATTATTTACGTAATATACGTACTAAAAAATCTCCGACTACCTGAATCACTTGTACCATGACTACCATCAACACTACGGTAATTAGCATGACATCAGTCTGAAAGCGTTGATAACCGTAGCGAATTGCGAGATCACCCAATCCACCACCACCAACAGTTCCAGCCATTGCGGTATAGGAAACCAATGCAATTGCGGTAACTGTAATACTGGCAATCAGGCTTGGCATGATTTCTGGTAATAAAATATGCCAGATAATTTGCCATGTACTTGCACCACATGATTCTGCCATGTGAAAGATTCCATCATCAATTTCCTTGAGTGCATTTTCAACTAAGCGGGCAAAAAATGGAAAAGCGCCAACCACTAATGGCGGTATCGTTCCTTTAGCACCGAGTGAAGTTCCCACTAACATTGTGGTCGTAGGAATCATGACAATCAATAAAATGATGAATGGTACGGAGCGTAATACATTGATAATAAAAGAGAGGATATTATAGACCCATCTATTTTGTAGTAAACGCCCTTTACCGCTAAGGAACAAAATCAGCCCAACTGGGATACCAATTAGAGTGCTGAATAATACTGCAAAACCGAGCATAAATAATGTATCTAAGGTTGCCTGATTAATTTCACTCCAGTCAACATTAGTAGTTAAATCATTAATAATTGCAAATGACATTTTCTTCTACCCAAAAGAAATATTTTTAGTGAACGATCTCAAAATGAACCTTCATTGAACGCATGATGGTACAAGCTTTTTCTAAGCTACCTTCGTCACCATCAAACTCAATCAGTAACTGCCCAAAAGGCATATGCTTAATTCGATCTAGCTCGCCACGTAAAATACTATACTTGGCATTAGTTTCATTACTAATTGTATTTAAAATTGGCTGGTAGGTTGCTTCACCAACGAATGACAATAAAAGTATATGCTTGTGAGGGTGCTTTTCAAACTGATAGAAATGCTTTACTTTCTCAAGGTATTTATCTGATTCTTCTTCAATGATTAATTTACGAGTTAATGACTCTTTTGGGTGTAATAAAATATTGAAAGCATTACCTTGCTCAATAATTTTACCCTTGTCAATTACCGCAACTTTATCACAAATTTTACGGACAACTTCCAGCTCATGGGTAATTAAGACGATGGTGATACCAAGTCGTTGGTTAATTTCCAGCAGAAGTTCCAAAATATCATTGGTCGTTTGTGGATCTAAGGCTGAAGTAGCTTCATCGCTGAGTAGTAACTTTGGCTTGGTAATCAATGCACGTGCAATTCCGACCCGTTGCTTTTGTCCACCAGATAAACTCCCTGGATATTTATTGGCAAACTGGCTTAAGCCAACTAAAGACAGCATTTCATCAACAGCAGCTTTAATTTCTGCCTTGTTGTGATTACCTTGTAAAGTTAATGGCAGTGCAACATTCGCAAAAATGGTTTTGGAGCTTAGCAAGTTGAAATGCTGAAAAATTACTCCAATTTGTTGACGCTGTATCCGTAATTCATTGGCTGATATTGCAGTCAGATCAACTCCATCTACAATGATCTTACCGCTATCAGGACGTTCCAATAAATTTAAGCACTTAATCAGAGTTGATTTACCAGCACCGGATTTACCAATAATCCCGAAGACTTCACCTTTAGCAACATCAAGATTAATATCATCAATAACCTTGATTGAACCTTTCTTGTGTTTATAGCTTTTGCTTAAATTTTGGATCGTTATCATTATAGTTAGTCGCGAAAGTTAATAAATTGTAATGGTAGTTCTGTAATATCTTTTTTAAGCAGGGCAATCGCATCTTGCAAGTCATCACGTTTAGTGCCTGTGACACGCACAGTCTCACCTTGGATTGAAGCTTGAACTTTTAACTTACTATCTTTGATGTGCTTAGTAATTTTTTTACCTTGTTCTTGCTCAATTCCATTTTTAACTTTGATAAGTTCTTTTAATTTATTACCGCTAACTTTTTCAACTTTACCTTCACTTAGTGAACGTGTATCAACTCCTCGTTTGGTAAGTTTGCCAACTAAAATATCCTTTACCTGACCTAGCTGAAAATCATTGTCAGCATAGATGGTTAGATCCAAATCTTTGAGCTCAATTTTACAATCAGAACCCTTAAAATCAAAGCGATTAGCAATCTCTTTGTTGGATTGATCGATGGCATTAGTTAATTCAACTTTATTGACTTCAGATACTACGTCAAATGATGGCATAAGTGGCACTCCTCATAAATTTGTTGACTAGCAACGCACAGTAAGCGGCTATGATTTTTTGAATTTTTGATTATAGCATAAATACGACAAATACTATAAAAATTTTGTGCGCCGCATCAAAAAAATCAAAATTGATTTTATTTAACTCATAAGCGACGCACCAAGTGATATGCTTTTTAATGAAATACAACGTAAATTAAAAATCAGTAGTAGTCTGAATTTCTACGAATGGAATGTGAGTGCTTGCCTCTATTTTATTAAAGAAGTTGTGATATCATTTACCGGGTATTGGATTTTATCTAGCGGCATAGCAAAGGCTTTAGACTGATTATTCAATTTGCTGATATCTATCTTTACAAAAGTTCCACGATGGTCATAATCGCTAAAATACCACACATTGTTGGTCAAATCTTTAATTGTTACCCATTGGGTGGTATCAGAATGTATTTTGCCATCCGCACCTTTTGATGAGACTGCGCCTTTTGGAATATCGACGGTATCTAAAATGTGAGTGGTTAAAGTTACAGCTTCTTGCTCATTTGCTGGCGTATCCGAGTAACTTTTTAAAAAAGCTGCACGGACAAATCTGGATGGTGACATATAATCTCCTGGCAAGCCAATACCGCCTCCGCCTTGACTGACATTGGTAATGTCACCAAGCGTTGCAGTTGCGCGTTGGCTGACAGCTTCATTGCTTAGATTGATATAATTTCTAATGTTAGTTAAATGCCAGTCATACGTCGGAGAGTTGGTTAGAACACCGGGTGTTTTATCATAGATTTTCATTTGACCTGAAACAAATTCAATTACAATGTCATTACCAGTTTTGTCAGTAATCATAAAATGCATTGTTGCTTGTGCTGGTGAGCTGGCTAGATTTGGCAACCAGACTTTATATTGCGGTAAATTGGCTTTTGCTTCGGCCACTGAGCCGTAATTACTGAGTATAAAACGGATAAATTCTACGACAGAAACATAGTGTTTATCGTCTTTAGTTACTGTTTGGTACTGCGAGAATCCTGGCAGGAAATTACCACTGACTGCTAAGCCAGCCGAATTTTGTCCCTCAACCAGTGCATCTGCGGCTAATTGTGAACCAATCGCCAAGACTGCATATTTACTGTTCATTTTGATTTTGGGGTTAGTGCTTGAATCTGGGGCAGAAAGATAATAGGTTGAATTTTTCGGGTAAAACAACATCGTCCACTCCATATTGTTATAAGCCCATTCCATAGTACGTCCGGCAACGACAGAGCCATCTTTAGCCTGAATATTAATTGCGGTACACGCCATAGCGTCATGAATTATTGCAATTCCAGCCAACGTTAAAAGAAGTTTTCTCATTTTTACTCCTGTTTGATTGTTTATTTTGAGTTTATGTAGTTAAGCGGTAATTATGTACAAATAACATGATGATTATAGCTGAAAAATAAATACTTGATCAATAAATTTGTATAAGTAATATCAAGAGGTATATTTTAATAACATTTTGAGTTGTCGAGCCTTTTTATTCTGGTAAGTTGAACTTGATTGTGATAAATTGCGAGTTAGCATAATTAATAATAGTTGACTAAAATTAGAGGCTTTTATTATGGTATAATCAGCTCCTGAAGTTATACAGTCAAGGAATAGATTAAAAATGCCTATAATTAAAGTGTTACCTCATGAAGAAATTTGTCCTAATGGTGCAGAGTTTCAAGTTGAAAGTAGTAAAAATTTATGTAAGAGCCTGTTGGAGCATGGAATTGAGATTGAACATGCCTGTGAAATGGCGCGTGCCTGTACCACTTGCCACGTTATTATCCGGCAGGGTTTCAACTCTTTAAATGAGTTGGATGAGCGTGAAGAAGATTTGTTAGATATGGCATGGGGGCTTACTTCGCTCTCGCGCTTATCTTGTCAGGCTTTAACTGGTGATGAAGATTTAATAGTTGAAATTCCTAAATATACAATCAATCATGCTAAAGAAGGTTAGAAAGAATGAGCCAGCAAGATGAAAAACATAGCAAATTTTTAGCTCATGATGATTCAGGTAGTTATGTGCATGGTGATGACAGCCATAATAATATCGCGCATAATCACAATCATAGCGCACACGAACACGATCATGCGGAGCATAGTCACAATCATGGTAATATGATTCGTGAAACCAGCGGTCGGATACTATTTTGGTGTTTGATTGCTACGTTTACCTTTTCATTGGTTGAGGGGGTTGCTGGGTATTTAATTCATTCAATTGCTTTACAATCCGACGCTGTTCATATGATGACTGATGCAGCGGGGCTAATGATTGCTTATTTTGCCAATGTTATCAGCAAACGCCCTGCCACAACTAATCTAACTTTTGGTTATGGGAAAGCTGAGGTTTTAGGGGCTTTAATTAACTGCATGTTTACTACGGTATTAACTTTATGGCTATTGTTTGAGGTAGTACAGCGGTTTATGCAACCCGTTGAGGTTCATGGTGCTAGTTTATTTGTTGTTGCCGCTTTGGGGTTTTTGGTTAATGGGCTAATAGTTTGGGTATTATCTAAAAATTCACACTCGCTTAATACTAAAGCTGCAATGATACATGCTATGGGGGATTTATTTGGTTCTTTGGTTGCAATTATTGCTGGGGCAATTATTTATTTTACCAATTGGTCGATTGTTGATCCTTTGTTGTCTTTGGTTGTAATTATTTTATTGATCGTGTCCAATTTCAATTTAATGAAAAAATCTGCCATAATTCTAATGGCAGGAGTTCCCGATAGTGTTGACTATGAGCAGGTTGGCAAAGATTTACTGGCGATTGACGGTCTGCTAGAGGTACATGATCTTCATGTGTGGTATATCTCTGCTAATCAGGCTGCTTTATCTGCACACGTGGTAGCATGCAACCCAGAAGGTTGGCCACAAATCTTAAAAGATTGTCAAAGCATGTTATTGAGCAAGCATAATATTGATCATGTTACTTTACAATACGAATTTGATGATCTTAAGTGCAAAGAGGTAGGTTGTTGCCCTGAGTAGTTAGGGTCAGATGCTATATTTCAATTAAAAATATGTTGGTAAAGTTTGAATAATCAATTTTTTATGGGCTAGACAACCAAAGCATACTTTAAAATTGGTTAAAGATAATCCGCTTTGATTGTCCAGCCCTTGTATAATTAGCGTTCAACGATATAAAGGGTACCCAAAATACAAATAATTAGAAACATTATAGCAGATACGGAGTGCCAAAAGCTGAATTCACTGGTGTGTTGAATTACGTGATTTGCTACATCAGCTAGCTTAGTTCTTAATTCAACAATGATTGGGAAAATTGCAAAATAATTTACAATTAACAGACCTTCCATTGTGACGATATACCAAAATTTACGTGATTTAAGTAGCGACAAACGCGCTTGAAAGCAGACATCTAGTAGCGCTAATACCAAAGATACAATTCCAATATAAGCATTGATATTCAGAATCTGTCCAGCAAGTCCTGCTGCAGTTATTTCATCGAGCGTTTTAAATAATAAGGGAATAATAACAATTCCAACGGTGAGAGTACCACCAACCCAGAAAGTCATAGCTAGTTTGCTAAATTGATAGAGTGAAATTATCTCAAGTTTCTGATTTACGGCAGCTGGTGCTTTGGTTTTTTTCTTCATAAGGTGTTTCTATTGAGGTTGTAAAGACAACTCAATTATAGCATATTTGTTATAATACAGCGTTTGCTATACTCGTCGCGCTCATAATTCTAGCGTTGTCGTATCGCTAAAAAAGACTCCTTATGTGGTTTATCTACACCGCGTCGCCTTTTTTCTTGATACTCCTAGCTATATTTACGACCACTTAGAGTCTATACATAAAAACTCAACTTATGAGCGTTCAACGTATAACCGTTTAAATTGGGTGTAAATTGAAGAAAATATTCTCTAAAAAAATCCTGCTGATATTAACTGCAATTATAGTTTTATTAGTTATTGTGAAAGTGGTAACTAAAGAAGAGCGCGCTAAAATAACCAAAAGTGATGATAGTTTATTAAATCAGGCTGATATTACTACTGTGAAGCAAGAGTCAATTAGTGCAATAGTAAACTTTACCGGTGACTTGTCACCTAAGGCTCAGACGATTATCTCTTCTGAAGTTGATGCCAAGATCATCAAAGTTATGGTTGAAGAAGGGCAATTAGTTAAGGCTGGGCAGGCATTAGCAGAGCTGGATACTCTGGATTTGGCGCAAGCGGTATCGCAACAAGAAGCACAAGTAGCGACAGCTCGAGCTAAACTTGAGCTTGATAAACAAAAGATGGATAAGCAAGAGCAATTATTGAAGCAAGGTTTTATTTCACAGATTGCGTTTGATGAACTTGTAAATAATTATGAAGCATCATCGCAAAATTATAAAGCTCAATTGGCAATGTTAACTAGAAGTAAAAAGCAACTGGCAAATACACACATTACGGCACCATTTGCTGGTGTGGTTTATCAAAAAAGTATTGAACCGGGGCAGCTTGCACTTAAGAATACCAAATTGTTTGCTTTAGCTAACTTGGATACGATGGAAATTAAGGCTGCTATTCCAAGCGACCAAATTAATGAGGTTTCTTTAGGGCAGTCGGTTATATTTAAAGTTGAGACTGACGCGCGTGAGTATGCAGGCAATGTTGCGCGTATTAATCAGGTGGCGGTTGCTGGAACTAGGTCGTATACGGTTTATATTGAGTTTAACAATAAAAACAGTGTGCTAAAAGCTGGGCAATTTATAAAAGGGCAAATAGTTTTAAAAAGTTTGCCAAACCAATCAGTAGTGAGCTGTGATGCGTTACGGAATATTGCCAATAAGCAATATGTGTTAGTGTTGAAAAATGGGGTAGTTATACAAAAACAGGTCGGGCTTATTTTAGAAAATCAACAAAGCTTGACTTGTGCAGTTAGTGGTCTGCTTCCTGGTGAGAAAGTCCTTGCTGGCAATGTTCTTACGGTCAAAGCAGGTGACAAAGTGCGGATAGTTGATTGACCTTAAGTGTTGAAGCATTATTGACTTTGCTGTGACGGTTTTGTTACAATAACGCTGTTAGGTGAAATCATAATGTTTCAAGACATCACTTATTGGGCTAATCTTTGGCTCAATTAGTAATTTCTTCCAGTTTGATTTCACTGTAATTATGCCTTAGCCGGATGTCGGTCTAGGGGCTATTTATTTGAAATTACAAAGGAAGAACTAAAATGAAAAAATTATTTAAAGCTATTTTTAATCGTACCACATTCAAGTTAAGCTATGCTCCATTAGTTGACTTGTATACAGGTGTGCTGGCTGGCAATGCTACATCTGGTATGTCAGGGTACAACCAAGCTATCTCCAAACGATAATTTGTAGCAAATATACTACTTGTAAGGCGAAAAACAATTGGTTCTTCGCCTTTTTATTTGCTTGTATGGTGCTGATTGTGTTATAATTTCAAGCTCAAAAATTCAAAATAACCGGGGAGCAAGCATAAGTTACTCTTTTGCAAGCGTTTTACCCATTTTAAAGGTCTCGATAGATGGCAAAAAAAGTCATTGGCTTCATCAAGCTACAAATCGGTGCTGGTAAAGCAAATCCATCACCTCCAGTTGGTCCAGCTCTTGGTCAACGTGGTTTAAATATCATGGAATTCTGTAAAGCATTTAATGCAAAAACTGGCTCAATGGAACCAGGTTTACCTGTTCCTGTGGTTATTACAGCGTATTCAGACAAAAGCTTCACATTTATTTTAAAAACACCTCCTGCTTCAATTCTATTGAAAAAAGCTGCTGGAATTAAGAGCGGAAGCGCTCGTCCAAATGCGGATAAAGTTGGTAAGGTTACTCGTGCGCAATTAGAAGAAATTGCTAAGACTAAAGAACCTGATTTAACCGCAGCGGATTTAGATGCTGCCGTACGTACTATCGCAGGATCTGCGCGTAGTATGGGTTTAGAAGTTGAAGGGGTTAAATAATGGCTAAATTAACTAAAAAACAGAAAGCAGTTGCTAGTTTTGACAATACAAAACTATTTGCAGCAAGCGAAGCGATTGAAATGGTTAAAAAAGCTGCTACAGCTAAATTTGACGAATCAGTTGACGTTGCTATCAATCTAGGTGTTGATCCTCGTAAATCAGATCAAATGATCCGTGGTTCAATCGTATTGCCTAATGGTACTGGTAAAACTGTACGCGTTGCAGTTTTTGCACAAGGTCCTCAAGCTGAAGCGGCTAAAGCTGCTGGTGCTGATATCGTTGGTCTAGAAGAGCTAGCTGATGATGTTAAAAAAGGTATCATGAATTTCGACTTAGTTATCGCTACGCCTGATACTATGCGTGTGGTTGGTACTCTTGGTCAAATCTTAGGTCCACGTGGTTTAATGCCAAATCCTAAAGTTGGTACAGTTACGGCTGATGTTGCAACAGCAGTTAAAAATGCTAAAGCTGGTCAAGTTCAATACCGTACTGACAAGAATGGTATCATCCATTCAACAATCGGACGTGCTTCATTTGCCGCTGATAAATTGCAAGAAAATATGGCAGCTTTGGTGGATGTTTTGCAAAAAGCAAAACCTGCAACATCTAAAGGTCAATACATGAAACGTGTAACTGTATCCAGCACTATGGGTATTGGCGTTAAGGTTGACTTGAGCTCACTTGCTAAATAAATATAATTGTGAGATGTTACAGCGACAACATTGCTGTGTATCTCGCGATTTATTGTAAATAATGGCTATTTTTAGCTATATTTACAGAGGGGGTAAGGCGGTTAATTCTGCTTTATCATTATCATAGACCGCGGGAGTTTATCTGACCTAGTGCCACATAAACTTAAATGTTGAAAAATAGTCCTGCGCAGATAGTGGCGATCTCGTAAAAAGACAAAAGTTATTTTAAATAATTTGACTCAATAAATCGAATTGAAACCACTATTACTCGGTAATCTCATTTTGTATCATTATGAGACTGATTATCTTTAATTTTAAAGGTAAATGAGTAAAGTTTAGGAGTTAAGCTTTGAGTTTAAACTTACAAAACAAAAAAGCCGTTGTTGCCGAGGTCTCTGAAACGCTAAGTACTGCTCAAACTGTTGTAATCGCACAATATGCGGGTGTAACTGTTGAGTCAATGACAGCTATCCGTGCGCAAGCACGTAAAGCCAATGTATATTTACACGTAGTAAAAAATACATTAGCTCGTAAAGCTACAGAAGGTACGAAATTTGCTCCTTTGGCAGACCAAATGGTCGGTCAATTGATCTATGCGGTTTCAGCTGATCCAATCGCTGCAGCGAAAATTATCAGTGACTTCACAAAAGCAAACGATAAAGTAAAAATCGTTGCTGGTATGTATAATGAACAAATGCTTGACGTCGCTGGCGTTAAACAATTGGCTTCTATCCCTAGCCGTGATGAATTATTGGCTATGGTTATGGGTGTTATGCAACAAATTCCAGCTAGCTTTGTTCGTCTTGTGTCTGCACTTAAAGACAAGAAAGAACAAGAAGCTGCATAATTATACGTTGCTGTAATTCAGTAACATTGGTTAAATATTATTAATTTTTAAGATTTATTAGGAGTCTATAATGGCTATTTCTAAAGTAGAAATCATTGAAGCAATTGGTAGCATGACAGTAATGGAATTGTCAGATTTAGTTAAAGAAATGGAAACAACTTTCGGTGTTTCTGCTGCTGCAGTTGCAGTTGCAGGTCCTGCTGGTGGCGCTGCTGCCGCTGCAGAAGAAAAAACTGAATTTGACGTAATTTTAACTGGCGCTGGCGCTAATAAAGTTGCTGCAATTAAAGTTGTACGTGAAATCACTGGTTTAGGTCTTGCTGAAGCTAAAGGTTTAGTTGAAGCTGCACCAAAAGCAGTTAAAGAAGGCATCTCTAAAGCTGATGCTGAAGCTCTAGTTAAGAAAATTACTGAAGCTGGTGCAACTGCAGAAATGAAATAATTGATTAATAAAATAATCAAAAATTCATAAATGGAGAGGTAACAAAACTGTTGCCTCTTTTGCCGTATTAGTCATATTTAGCCCTTAAAGTGTTTAAAAATAATTATTTATATGCATAAGTGGTTATTTTTGTTCTCTTTTCTTTTACCCATAGTCTTCGGAGCTTTACTATATGAGCTATTCTTTCACAGAAAAAAAACGTATCCGTAAAAGCTTTGCCAAGCAACCGGCTTCATTAAAGGTACCTTACCTTTTGGCAATGCAAAAAAATTCTTATGAAGAATTTTTACAACATAAAATACAACCAGCTAAGCGCACTAATATCGGTTTACAAAAAGCATTTAGCGACATTTTCCCAATTATTTCCAATAATGGTGCGACTCGTTTAGATTTTATTAGTTACAGTATTAACAATCCACTTTTTGATGTTCACGAGTGTTTGTTGCGCGGTGTTTCTTATGCTGGAAAATTGCATGCTAAAATTCGCCTAACTGTTTTTGATCGTGAAACTGATTTCAAAACTATCTTGCATAGTACTGAAGAAGAAGTTTATATGGGTGAAATTCCCTTCATGACTGACACTGCATCATTCATTATCAATGGTAATGAACGTGTGGTGGTTGCTCAGTTACATCGTTCTCCGGGTGTTTATTTTGAACATGATCATGGTAAAAACCATTCAGCAAATAAATTACTTTATTCAGCACGGATTATTCCTTATCGTGGTAGCTGGCTGGATTTAGAGTTTGATGTTAAAGATCTGATTTATTTCCGGATTGATAAACGCCGTAAAATGACAATCAGCTTATTGTTAAAAGCTATTGGTTATACGCGTGATGATATCGTAGATTTATTCTATGATAAAGATGTTTATCTAATTAAACGTGGACGCATTTACAAACAAGTTATTGCTGAACGTCTAAAAGGTGAAACTTCACGTTTTGATATTGTCGATAATGAAGGCAAATTAATTGTTGCTAAAGACAAAAAAATTACGACTAAACATATTCGTGATCTAGAAAAAGCTGGATTATCTGAAATAGAAGTTCCGATTGAAGATCTTGAAGGTCGCATTTTAGGTGCTGATCTGATTGAAATGGATACTGGTGAAGTTTTAGCTAAATCAAATACAATTGTTACCGAAGAATTGGTAAATCAAGTATTGATTAGTTCAATAAATGAAATTAAAACATTATATGTGAATGATTTAGAGCACGGTTCATATTTAGCTGATACCTTACGTGATGAGGAAGCTTCTAAAGAAACTGCTGAAAATCAAACTGAAGCGATTCATCAAATCTACAAAATGATGCGTCCTGGTGAACCACCAACTAGAGAATCATTGCCTTGATTGCCCGTCAGATAATCGATACTTGCACCACCATTGAGCAAGTCGTCACCTTTTTTGCCTTGGATGATGTCGCTGCCATCGTTGCCAAATAGTACGTCTTTACCTGAGCTACCGAAGATTAAATCATCACCTTCTAAACCGTAGGTAGTTAGATCTGCCTGACTAATCTCAATTAAATCATTTTGCGCCGTACCAGAGGTAGTAGGCATCATTGAACTACTATTGGCATCAGTTGTGGAGGGAAAATACTCGTCTAAGTTTAAATTCTGGTCAAAATTGCCTGGATT
>ERZ650308.71-NODE-71-length-55749-cov-8.836140_pt1 | contig 55749 bp, 48 predicted proteins | sample MGYA00376244_ERZ650308 | MGnify/ENA primary metagenome ERZ650308 (study PRJEB26733, sample SAMN07839295) | wastewater metagenome | biome: small river; feature: stream; material: water | place: USA: North Carolina | collected 2016-04-26 ... | reverse complement strand
GCTGGTGCTGGTGCTGGTGCTGGTGCTGGTGCTGGTGCTGGTGCTGGTGCTGGTGCGCTTGTTCTGGGTATAACTCCCGGACCTGGAATTGAAGAAGGGGGCGGTCGTATAGCAGCTGAAGAGGGAATTCTAGAGGTCCGTGTTCTTTCAGGCTTTTGTAAAGCTCGGCAGAGCCACGCTTCAATTTTAATTGTATCGTCATTTAGTGGATCGGGAAGAGCATCAATAATTTCAAGAAGTTGTTTTGCTATCTCTCTATTCATTGTGACGGTTCCGGTTGCAGTATCTGTACAGGCTTCGAAAAATTCTCGAATTGCAGTTTCAAATTTAAGGGTCTCCGCGGCTGTTAAAGGGGTGGCTCCTGGTTTAACACTTTCAGTCATTAAGGTTAAGCTGAGTCGGTGATGTTCGACCATGAAAGTGTCTGCATCGGCGGGGCGTGGTCTTAAACTGGAGTAGTGGGCGCGCAGGCGTCCTGCTGCATTGACAAGTTCTTTTGTAAGGGGTTCACCTGCCTTGAGTAGACCTAGATCTCTAGTAGAGTTAATAAGAGTTTCGAGTTTTTGTCCAAGTTTTATGAGCTTTTTGGGGGGTTGCAAGACTAAAAACTTGTCGGTTACAGTGGAACAAAATTGTTCTGCCTCTATCCGCCCTAAATTTTCTTTAAGAGCTCTAAATTCAGTTGGTTCTTTTAATGGAGGAGGTGCAGAGGAGGTTGCAGCTGCAGCTGGGGGGGAAGGGGGCGATGCTGGAGCGGTAGTGGCAGGGGTAGGTGTAGTGCATAGCGTGTTGATTTTTTCTGCAGCCTCTTTTGCAAGACCCAACACCTCCTTAGAGACTCGGGGAGAACCAGCTCCTGCAGGATTTAATAAATTTTTTAGCTGTTGGGTCATTGTTTCGAGTTCGACGTGACTAACTCGTGGGTGGTCAAGTATTAATCGGGAAATTCTGGTGATATTTTGATCTGAAGTGGAGAGGGGGGCTGGGGCTGCAGGGGGCGGAGCAGCGGTCATTCCTAGGCGTGATCTGAACCAATGTATCATAATCGTATTAAAGGAATATTTTCAGGTTTTGGTCAAGGTTTTCGTAGAGTGATAAGGCTAGGTTGGTTAGGCCTAGAGAGGGGAGTGTGGTAAAAGATGGGGAGGTGATTAAGGGTTTCGAGCCATGCTAGGATGGTCGATTTTTCTTCTAGCCCTTGGGGGTGGCCGGGGTAGAGGGTGATGGATAGCATTCCTTTGGTTTTGAGTATGTTGAGCGCGTTTTTGCAACTGATTAGTGTTGTGGGTGCTAGGGTGGTGTTTTCGGGGTCTGCCCCGGGGAGGTAGCCTAGGTTATAGACAATGAGAGAGGGCTCAACTCCCTCTGGAAAAATCTCGTGAGAGGAGTGGTGGAGGGTGATCCGTTTTTGCTCAGCTGGGGGGAGATTTTCTTGGAGCCTTTTTTGAGTCGATTGGAGCGCTTTTTCTTGGATGTCAAATGCGTGTACCCAACCCGAATTCGGAGTGAGGACACATTTTGCTAAAAATAGGGTGTCGTGGCCATTTCCGGCAGTAGCGTCGATCACAGTCATGCCGGGTCTCAAAAAATCTTTCCAGATTAGGTGGGCAAGATGGGTGTGGTACATAATTTCCTTGAAGCAAATTAGCCCTTTAGAGTATCTTATAGATCTCTTTTTTTAAAGGGGTATTAGCTCAGTTGGTTAGAGCGTCACGTTGACATCGTGAAGGTCAGCTGTTCGAGTCAGCTATATCCCAATGCATTCGAATTGGAAACTGACGGCGCATCTGTTTGCTGCCTCTTTTATTGAAGTTTGTCCCGATGTGGTCCTCCAAGATATTTGGGCGGGCAATCTCGGCTTTTACATAAATTATTCCCTCTCGTTTCCCCTTACTCCCGAATTTATGAAGATTATCGAAGAGAGGATGCGTGAAAAAATTCGAAAAAAGACTTTCTCGGCCGTCTTTGAAATGAGCACAAGGAATGTGGTCGAATGTCTAAAAGGGATGAAACAATTTACTTTAGCTAAAAATTTAGACCGCTCCGAGCCTAGTTATTTTATTATTAAAATCGGGGAATATATCGGCGTTGTTGATGAAGAGATTGAAGCAGACTTGGAAAAAACAGGGAATCTTTTTTTTGAAGTTGAAAAGGGGCTTATTCACGGGATCGAATTTGATGATAAAGACCAGCTAAAAAAATTTAGAAAGGCTCTAAAAGAGAGGGAGTCAAACGATCATGTTGCGATCGGGGCTGCTCAAAATTTTTTTAAAGTGGAAGGGGGGGATGTCTATTGGCTTCCTAAAGGGGTCCAATTCCGCAAAAACATAGAAAAGAGAATCGAGGATTTTTTAATCGGGGCAGGCTTTCAAGAGGTCGAATTTTCCGGCGAGATTGATTGGTATCGAAACAGAGGGCTCACAAAAATTTTTACAACCCTTGAAGAAGAGGAAGTCTCTCGCTATGAGTGCGGTCTAAAGGACCAGCCCCTGCAAAAAATTTACTTTCTTACAGATTCTTCCTTGCAATTCTTTGAAAATTTTGATAAAATTATTTCCTTAAATTTTGAATTTCAAGACTCCGCGATTAGTTGCTGCGACATTTATGGAATTTTTTGGAAAGTAATCTGGCAAGAAGAGGCTGGAATAAAAATTTCCATTGATCGAATAGCGGCAATGCTTGTGGAAAAAAGGGATTTTTTAGTATGCTAGTGGGAATTCATTCTTTATATGGAGTTAAAGGGAACATTTGAAAGTCAATAGAGAGATTCGAGCACTGAGAGTGCGAGTGATTACCGAAGATGGGGAGCAATTAGGTGTTTTTACCTTGCAAGATGCATTGGCAAAAGCGCAAGAAAAGGGTTTAGATTTAGTAGAGATAGCCCCGACAGCGGTGCCTCCGGTTTGCAAAATTATTGATTACGGCAAACTTAGGTATCAACAGACGAAGAGAGAGAAGTTAAACAGAAAGGCATCTCACCAAACCAAAATGAAAGAAGTTAAGGTGAAGCCGAACATTGATACTCATGATTTAGAGACAAAGATAAAGCATGCAAGAGAATTCATTGAAAAGGGTTGTAAAGTAAAATTTACATGCATGTTTAGAGGAAGAGAGATTGTGTTTGCGGAGAACGGAAGACAGGTTTTAGCGCAAATTATAAAAGCTTTAGAGGATGTGGCTCAACCAGAGTCTTCGCCAAAAATGTTTGGCAAGAGTTTGACGATGTTGCTTGTTCCCTCTACAAAAGAAAAGAAAATTAAGGAGAAAAAGAGTAATGGCGAAGGTCAAGGCGAAGAGCCGTAAAGCTGCGAAGAAGAGACTAAAGATTACTGGGACGGGAAAATTGCTCAGAATGAAGCAAGGGCGTAGTCATATTATGACTAAAAAGTCATCTAGAAGAAAAAGAAATCTAGAGAACCCAACACTCGTTTCAAAGAGTTTTGAAAAGAAATTTACGCGATTAATCGTAGGATTATAAGGAGAAGAAAATGGTTAGAGTAACAAACGCACCGGCAAGAAAAAGACGCGTAAACAGACTTCTTAAGGAAGCTAAGGGTTTTTGGGGAGATCGCAAAAATCACTTTAGCAACGCAAAAGATGCCCTTGTAAGAGCGTGGGATCATGCTTATCGTTCACGAAAAAAGAAGAAGAGTGAATTTAGAGGAATTTGGATTCAGAGAATTAATGCTGCAGCAAGATGCCATGGAATTTCTTACAGCAAGTTGATTGCAGGACTTTTGAAAGCTAAAGTTGAAATTAACCGTAAGGTTCTAGCCCAATTAGCGGTAGACGAGCCTAAAGCATTTGAAATGGTAGTTAATCAAGCTAAAAAAGCCCTCGCTTAAGGGAAGTTTGTGAAAGGATCTTTGAAAGAACAAATTGATTCTCTCAGAAAAGAGTTCCACAAAGAACTTAAGAATGCCTCAAACACGAAGGAGATTGATTCCCTTCGTGTTCATTTTTTGGGAAAAAAAGGTCCTGTCACAGCGTTGATGCAGCTTTTGAAAGATTGCCCCCCGGAAGAGAGACCGGAGCGAGGTCAGTGGATCAATAAGCTGAAAGAGGAGCTCGACACAGATCTTCTACAAGCATTCGAAAAAATTGGCGAAAAAGAGATTCAAGAACAAATTGAGCTCGAAAAAATCGATATTTCTCTCCCTGGAAGGGCCTCGTTTTTAGGAAGAGTTCATCCTCTTACACAAACGATGGATGAAATGCTCGAAATTCTTGTTTCAATGGGATTTTCCATATTTCAAGCGCCAGAGATCGAGACAGATTATTATAATTATGGTGGTTTGAATTATCCTGAAGATCATCCTGCAAGAGATATGCAAGACACCTACTACTTAGATGAAAAGACCTTGCTCCGCTCTCACACTACAAGCTTTCAACAGAGAGTCATGGAGGCGTATGATTTGCCCATTCGGATGGCATGTCCAGGTAAGTGTTATCGAAATGAAGAGATTTCCACCAGATCGCACGTTCTTTTTCATCAGATCGATGTTATGTATATTGATAAGGGGGTCACCTTTGGAGATCTCTTATCCACGTTAGAAGAATTTTATTCTAAGTTGTTTAAACAAAATGTCGAAATTCGAGTTCGCGCAAGTTATTTTCCCTTCGTGGAACCAGGAATGGAAGTTGATGTTCGTTGCACTATCTGCAAAGGCTCAGGCTGCAGAGTTTGCAAACAGAGCGGCTGGCTAGAAGTTTGTGGTGCAGGGATGATTCATCCTGAAGTGCTTAAAGCGGGTGGGATCGATCCAGACCAATACTCTGGCTTTGCTTGGGGCGGCGGCGTCGAAAGACTCTTTCTCATGCTCCGCGGAGTTTCCGACATTCGCCTTTTCCTAGAAAACGATATGAGGTTTCTCGAGCAATTTCCTTGATTATTAAATATCAAATCATATAGAATATCCACCAACTCTTAAATACGGAAGAGTGGCAGAGCGGCCGATTGCACCTGTCTTGAAAACAGGAGTCCCTTCGCGGGGACCGTGGGTTCGAATCCTACCTCTTCCGAAAATAGCCCAAGCTCGACTTGGGCTTTTTTATTTTCGTGATTCACGCAGAAATTTTCAAACCAGGTAAATTTTCGAACCATTTTCGAACCAGGTATGCAGTGATTCGAACCAGGTATGCAGTCATGCAGTTGCATGATTCGAACGAGGTATGAAGTTTAGTCGCCAAAGATTAAAATCTTCTTAGGGGAGGTGGGAGTAGAGGTGGCATACCCGTTAACCTGCAACGCAGTTCATCCAGGCTGATCGATTCTTCTTCTAGTTCTAAATCAATTAGATCTTTTGTTTGAGCGACTATTTCTGTAATCTCTTTTAAATAGGGGCATTTTGGGTCGGAGGCATAAACTTTGAAACCGGCTGCAACATCAAAAAAATTAAGAGAGATCTCTGCATCAGATAAAATTCGGATAGAAATATCGCTTACCTCACTGGCGAATTTCGAGAGGGAGTTAAATCTTGGAATTGTGGGGGGGGCTACAAATAAGTTTGTCACCCCTAGAGGGGTAATGTAGCCATAATAGGCTAAACCTTCAGCTGTAACCTCTACATAACATTCATTAAAGATGGAATAATTCATAGTCATTTTAGAAACCTTATATAATTAGCCGGAATAAGTTTAGCTATTTTAGGTGTTTAGAGCAATTTTAAAAATTTACTATTTAGATCTTCTTTAAAATATTTATATTCTATGACGGTTTTAGACAAATGTATTCTCTATTTTTAGAGTGTCTGGATAATTGTTTTTATTTTGTATTATTAATTTATGAATGTTTTAAAAATAAGGATTTTAATATGTTTTTAAATTTATAAGCCGCGGATTTTTTCATTATAGTGAGAGTGTTTCAAATGAGAGCTATTTATGAAAAAGTGGATTGATTTATTCGCGAGCGTTACATATAGTTTTTTCATGACTACGACTCTTTTAAGCTTTATAAGTTATAACATTAGAGGTGATAGGGGGCTTGAATTGCCTCCATTAAGGGTTTTAGTTTCACCAGGAGAACCTCTTTATTTAAAAGAAGAGGTCTCAGAGGAGTTTTTAAAAGAGACGATCGATTCTCTTCCTATTCATTTTGGATCTCTTAGAAGGCCTTCTATTAAGATTTTCCGGGAGCCTATAGAGCGGGCATGGAAAGTGGTGGTATTATTTGATGAAGCTGAGAGATTAAAAGACTCTCTTGAATCTTTAATTTACTATTTTGGTAAATCGACACTTCAATCAATCAGAGAGGCTATATCGGAATCATTTGAGATCGAATCTCCCTATTTATCACACTTTATAGCCGAAATTGTAGCCAAGCCGTATTTAATTGGTGCTTCGTATCAGGTATATGGTGATAAGATTTCTGATCTTTACAAAACCTCTTTGGAGAAATTTCAAACTGAGTATAGACGCTTGATGGATGTCTCTCCAATATTAAATAACCGCCGTGTTGTTATTTTATCATCCGTCATAAAAGGTGGTCATGAGGCATTAGCTAGGACGCTTCAAAAAGCGTTAGAGATCAGGCACTTTGAAACTCAAATTGTCTATACGGATCAGTCGAGCGTCGATTATTTAGAAGAGATGGGGGTGAGATATCAAGGATCTCTTCTATCGAGTGAGTTCTATCGAGGAGAATTTGCAATTGGGGGGGGCAATCCTTTAATAGAAACAATCCTTTTCCAAACTAAACAACACATTTGTCGGTACTATCCCGGTTCTCGATGGGAGCTATCTCTGGAAAAAATTCTCGATTTTGCCCCTGGAATCATCGTTTCTACGGCAGCTCATTTGCAAAAAGACCATTTGCAAATATCATCTCTTTTAGGGAGACCCTTGAATCTATTTTTTTCGGATTACAAGTTGGATGAATCTATAAAGGATCCCTCGTTGAGAAAATTCGAGCGAAATTTTTTTGTACCCGTAGAAAATCCTGCCCTATTACCAATTCTATATACCTGCGGTAATGCAGATATGTTTTTTTCCTTTAAGGATGATGGTAACCCTTTTACTCTTGGAGAATTGCATCCAGTAGGGAACTTTGCAGATCCACTCTACTTTCGCATTTTTACAGATGAGGCGCGCTTGGAGATTAAAAGTAAATACGGGGTATTGGCTGAAAAAAAAGTGATTTTAGTAACATTTGGAAGTGTGCCTCATAAATTAAGTTTGTTAACTGTCTGTCAAAAACTTGCCGATCCTTCTACGAGGTCTTCCATCGAATTGCCTTACCAAGTGATTGTTGTATGCGGACCTAATGAGGATCTTTTGGCATCAGTTAGAGCGCTGGCTGCAGATTTTATTGTTTTTTCAACGATTGCACAAGAAGAAATGGCCGATCTTTTTGCGATAGCTGACTCTGTTATAGGCAAGCCAGGAGGAGCAGTGACAGCCCAAATTGAAGCTTCTGGCGCAGATCTAGTTGGGTATGCCATGTACTCCTGGGAGTTGCCTAATATGAGTTATTTAAAAATGAAAGGTCTTGGTGGGGTAATTAGGAGTTGCGCCGGGGTTGAAGATTTTGCAACCCCTATAAAAGCCTCTTTCGAAAGGAGCTTCGCGAGACGAAAGAGTGGTTATCACCCCCCTCCATCAGTTATGGATCATATTGATGAAATTCTCTCCCTCAAAACTTTTTGTGTATTCGATAGAATTGGTTAATTCTAACTCTTCCCACTCCTCGGTTTTTTCCAAAAGGGCAGAGGCTTGCTTAACTACCTAAAATAGATTGTTTTATACTAGCCTACGAGGTTTTTTTCTAATTTATTAGAAATCATCGCTGTCTAGCTGTCTTTTACGAGATTTTGATTTAAAATCTTACTGTTTCGGATATAGAATTCTCCTGCAAGATAGCCTAAAAGGGAGATTCCAAGGGAGAGGAGCTCACGGGAGAGCTCGGGTGGGTAGAAGCGGAAGAAGAGAAAACTAGCTGCTCCGAGAGTGATTGAGAGATAGGCGGAGATGGGGTTGCCTTTTGTTTTAAATAGGGCGGCAGTGATGGGGATGAAAAGGCAGCTGATTGAGAGTTCGTAGCTTTGGATGAGAAGATCTACGATGTTATTGAAATAGTAGGAGAAGAGGATGCCTGCAAAGCCAATTGTCGTCCCGATCACCCTTGAAGCGCGCAGTTTAAGGTTGGAGCCGAAGTCGTGGGCTATATTAGAGCCAATTGCATTAATCAAAGAGTCGGCAGTAGAAATAATTGCAACCAAGACAGCTGAGGCCATAAGTGCGGCTAGGGTGGGGTTTGTTGCTTGAATCATAAAGGTCATCAGAACGCTAGAGCCAGGGGGGATTATTAGCCCTTGTGATTTTGCAAGGATGCCGAATAAAATAGGGATCATGCAGATAAGCATCGTTGTAATTCCTGCCCAAATTGTTGCTTTTGTTACAATTTTAGGCGATTTTGTCGCAAGGCAGCGCTGGCCCATATCTTGCTCTATAATCATAAAAAAGAGGGGCATACAAAGCCACCCGATTAATTTCGAATATTCGAAATCAAAAGTTTGAGTAGGAATTATAGGAAGGCTTCCTTGATTCCAGCAGACAAATCCTAGACAGCTTAGAAAAATTGCAATAAAAAAACCTGCTTGTATAAGGTCTGTTGCGATGACCGCTTTTAAGCCGCCAAATGCGGTATAAATAATAACAATAGCCCAAAATGCGATAAAATAGAGTTCGTTTGTAACACCCATCGCTATCATAAATTTGTGAGAAGCAATGAATTGAGCTGCAAGAATCATGAAGAGAGAGAGAATGGAGAGAATGGAGGCGATTTTTCTTAATAGTTTTGAGCCATAAATGACTTCAAAAAGTTCTGCAATTGTGGAAACTTGCATTTGGGCAAGCTTTCTCCCCATACCCAGCCCGAGTAAAATCAGACCGATTGAGGCTCCCATGGGGTAGAAGAGGACAGACCACCCAAATTTATAGGCCTCTTCGGCCGCCCCTAAAACAAGGCCCCCGCCCACTTGAGTCGCAACAAACGTCATCATTAGAGGGAAAAAACGGACTTTTCTGTTGGCAAGGTAGTAGTCATCACCAGTTTTCATCCCTTTAGAGGATCTCAAAGATGCAAAAAAACAAATTGCTTGGAGGCCAAAGAGGGCGAAAATAAAGAGCAAAATGTTCATAAAGATCCTTTAAAAGTGCTATTATTTTAACAAAATGTTACATTCTTTGCCAGAACAAGGTGTTGCAAAATGAGATGGAAAACAAGAGTTGTGCAGGTGGGTGAGATCGGAATTGGGGGGGACAACCCGGTTAGAATTCAATCGATGACTACCTCTAACACTAGGGACGTGAAAGCTACGGTCGACCAAGTGCTTAAACTGCAAGATGCTGGCTGTGAAATAGTTAGACTTACTGTTCAGGGTAAGAAAGAGGCCGAGGCTTGCGGCGAGATTAAAAATGAGCTCATCCGTCTCCGTTGCACGACCCCTCTAGTTGCCGACATTCATTTTTATCCCCCTGCAGCTCTATTGGTTGCCGATTTTGTTGATAAAGTGAGGGTCAATCCAGGAAATTTTGTCGATACAAGGGCGTCTTTCAAAAAAATAGTATATACAGACGAGCTCTATCAAAAAGAGATTTTAAAAATTGAAGAGGAGTTTTTGCCCTTAATTGAAAAGTGCAAAAAACGGGGGATCGCAATGCGGATCGGAACAAACCACGGTTCTCTCTCTGACCGGATTATGAACCGATATGGCGATACCCCTTTTGGGATGGTCGAATCCGCTTTTGAATTTGCCCGGGTTTGCAGAAAATATGACTATCACAATTTTGTCTTCTCAATGAAGGCAAGCAATCCCCTTGTTATGATCCAAGCCTATAGAGTATTGGTTAATGAAATGGTAAAAATAGGGTGGAATTATCCCCTTCATTTAGGGGTTACTGAGGCTGGAAACGGTGAGGACGGTCGAATTAAATCAGCAGTGGGTATTGGTTCGCTTCTTCTTGATGGCCTTGGAGATACAATTAGAGTCTCTTTAACGGAGGATCCTTGGGAAGAAATTGCACCAGGCAAAAAGATGATTGAGTTTGCCAAAGAGAGGGCGAAGTTAAGAATTGCATCTCCTGAGATTCAGCGAAGAAAAAGAAAGGTGATGGTTGAGCCTGATCCCTCTTCTCTTATTTTAGAAAACCCAAACAGGGAATTTTTTGATAGTTATACAGGGGAGAGTCCTGTTATTTTGAAGGGGCAATACGACCTTCCGCCAGAGGATTTAATTATTTTAGCCTCAATGGAATTAGGCTCTCTTCTGATCGATGGACTGGGAGAGGGTGTCCAAGTTTCAGCCCCCAATAAGCCTAAGGATTTTGAAAAAAATCTCCTTCAAGCTTGCAGAATGCTGAGCTTTAAAACCGATTTTATCGCGTGTCCCGGGTGTGGTAGAACCCTCTTTGATCTGCAAAAAGTAACCAATCAGATCAAAGAAAAAACAGGTCATTTACCCGGGGTCAAAATCGCTGTCATGGGCTGTATTGTTAATGGCCCTGGTGAAATGGCTGATGCAGATTTTGGCTACGTCGGCTCTAAACCGGGAAAAATCGATCTATACGTGGGAAAAACCTGCGTCGAGAGGGATATTGATTTTGCAGATGCAGAGAAAAAACTTATCGATCTTATCAAATCTCATGGAAAATGGATTGAAAAGATTTAAAGAATTCATTAAAATCCTCTTAAATTTTGTGTTAAGTTTGAGAGTAAATGTTAAATACATGGGCAAGTCCTGAGGTAGTTTCAATAGAAGCTCTTTCTAAGTCATTAGAAGAGTACACGATATCCTTGAGGAGGGCTTTTCATAAAATCCCAGAACCCTCTTGGAAAGAGGAAAAGACGATCGAATTAATTTTGTCGGAATTGAGAAAGATTCTTTCAGAGACTATCTATCCGGCGAAAATTAATGAGGTGAAAGGGGGGATCTGGGTCGATCTATTTGTAGATCCAGAACTTCCTTGGATTTTATTTAGGGCAGATATCGATGCTCTTCCGATTCTTGAGGAGACAGATCTTTTGCATAAATCTGATAATGAAGGATATATGCATGCTTGTGGTCATGATTGCCATATAGCGATGTTGTTGTCAGCTTTTAAGGCTATTAGTTTGGGGATGGTTCAGCCAAAATCAAATATTAGGTTTGTTTGGCAAAGAGCCGAAGAGTGTGGGGGGGCAATCTCTGGAGGAAGTCTTTTAGTAAAAGAAGGGGTTTGCAGAAATATTGATTTTGTTTACGGTCTGCATATTGCATCCAATTTAGAGCTAAACACATTCTCTTCAAGAAAGAATCTTATGATGGCAAACTCTTCTTACATTGAGTTTACCATTCATTGTAGTGGTGGTCATGTAATGAATCCTCACCTAGGGTCAAACGCTATCACTATATTAACAGATGTCTTAAATCATCTAAATGGATTTGAAAGAACTTTTTTTGGTCCCAGCGAGCCCATTGCCTTTGTCCCGAGCATTGCAAGATCAGGGGATAAATCAAATATTAGACCTAATTCGGCCTATTTATGTTTCGCTCTTCGAAATTTTTTATCAAACGAAAGGCGCTTAGAATTTGTTAATGCTCTTCGGCAAAAAATTGAGGGGATTATTGAACTCTACCCAGCTGCTGCTCTATCCGACTTTATCTTTACTCCCGGATACCCTTCCCTTTGCAATCACTCAGAAAATCATGAATTTGTTAAAGAAGCTCTTGAGGATCAGTTTTTTACTACAGAAGATGGGCCGCTACAGTTTTCCGCAGAGGATTTTGCCTACTATCTTCAAGAAAAGCCAGGTTCTTTTTGGTGTCTGGGGGCTAAAGAGGGTATTTCTCACGATCACCACAGTCCAAGATTTAATCCTTCAGAAAAGGCCCTTTATAAAGGTACAGCTTTTTGGTTAACCCTTGCTACTAAAATCCACTGCGGTATCCCTAAAAATTTGGATTGTTGAGTTTAGACCAAGACGGTTTTTTAAAGGAGTAGATGATTGCAGGGATAATGCACATTGTCAAAAGGCCTATCGCTAGAAATGATTCAAAGAAGGCTAGACTGCCTATATGAATCTGTCTTGGGGGGACAAAGACAAGGATGATGGCAAAGCTGCTGCTAAGTAGGCCGAGGCAAGAGACGATCCAGATCCCTTTGTGTGGGTGGGGTATTTTATAAGCTCTTGGAACATTTGGTCTTGTGTATCTCAGTCTGATGGCAGAAAGGAACATGAGGATGTACATGACAAGATAAATTTGAGTGCTCAGCGCGCTTAATATCCAGTACGAGCTGCTTAATGAGGGCATAGTTAAAAAGACAAGGGAGGAAATTGTTACAATAATTGCTTGGAAAAGGAGCAGATTGACAGGAACTCCTTTGGAATTAGTGTATTGAAAAATAGGAGGGAGATTTCCGTGAATGCTTGTTGTGTAGAGCCCTTTTACGGGGCCAATGATCCAAGAGTTTACTTCTGCGACAGCTCCAATTACGAGCAAAACGCCTAAAATAGGAAGGACCCATCCAATATCATAGTTGTGTAGAAAAATATTCAAAGCTTCCATAAGGCTTGCTACCAAGCTAATTTGTTCTTTTGGTATGACTAGGCCGATGGAAAGTGCTCCCAGCATAAAAAGAAAAAATGTAATTAACCCCGCCATTATAATAGATATAGGGTAGTTTCGTTGGGGATTTCTTACCTCACCTGCATAACCTGATGAAACTTCAAGCCCTGCAAACGCTAAAAACAGACCTCCTAAAAAGACAATATTATCAAAGTGGGAAAAATCTGGAACAAGGCTTGCTAGGGTGAAATGAATTTGTGTGGGCCGACCACTGATAATCCAAATAAAGGCAAGACCGATTAAAAAAAGACCTGGAAGAATAGTTCCTCCAATCACACCTGCAGTACTAAATAAACTTGATGTTTTTATCCCAAAAAAATTAAGGAAAGTCATCCCCCAAAAACCACCTAGAACGACAGCCATAACGAAATAATTGTTTTGAGCAAAGGGTGGGTAAAATACATATGCAAGTGTTGTTGCAACAAAGGCTAAAATTGCAGGGTACCAGGTGACGTTATGAACCCATTGCATCCAGATAGCAAAGAATCCCCAAAAATCTCCAAAAGCTTCCCGAACCCAAATATAAATCCCCCCGGATTTCGGCCAGCCTGTTGCAAGTTCTGCGGAAACAAGGGCTGCTGGAACTAGAAAAAATATACCTACAATTAGAAAATAGCAGATTGCGCTGTATCCGTACTCTGCAACAAGAGGTAAGTTTCTTAAGCTTGCCATGATTGAGACATTGAGCATGACAAGAACGAATACGCTGATGACCCGTCCAGGAGTTTTTGCTATTTCCAAAGATACCTCTCGTGTAAAATAAATTATAATACATAGCGCAACTTGAGTTTTTAGGGAATTAAAAAGAGATCCTTTTTACACAGCTTTGTGTAATGCGTTTAAGGTTAGGGTGTTAGCCGATTAAATACGAGAGCGTGTTTAATTATCTTATAATTAGCTGGATGCGTTTTTTCCGAATTTACAAAAAATGGAAAAATAAGCATTGTTATTTTTTTTCGTAAACAACTCAAAAAAAAATAAATTAAAAAAAACGGCCTCACAGTAGTGCTAAAAACCATTTTTTTTATTTGTTGCAACATTGTGTGATAAAAAAAGAACAAATTAATTATTTGATTTGTATATTGAGTTTTGTAAGCGGGATTATATTATAAACAAAAAAACATGTGTTAAGGAGTAAGTATGCCAGCTAAGAAAAAATCTACAACAGTTTCATTATTAGAAGCTGTTGGAGTAATGAAGAAGCCAGCTAAGAGAGCTGCAAAAAGACGTGTGTCTAAAGTTGCAAGTTCTACAAAAACTAAAAAAGTAGCTGCAAAAAGAAAGCCAGCTGCTAAAAGAAAAGTTGCTTCTAAGACAAAAGTAGCAGCAAAAAGAAAACCAGCAGCTAAGAAAAAAGTTGCTTCTAAGAAAAAAGCTACAGCTAAAAAAACTACAGCTAAAAAAGCTACAACAAAAAAAGCTACAGCTAAAAAACCAGCAAAAAGAAAAGTTGCTAAAAAAACTGCTCGTAAAGTTGCTAAAAAACCTGCAAAAAGAGCATCGGCTAAAAAAACTACAGCTAAAAAAACTGCAAAAAGACCTGCTAGAAGGACTGCTCGCAGAACAACAAAAAAAGCTGCAGCTAAATAACCTATAAATACTTAAGACTATTTTAAGTAAGAATCGAGCAAGCCAACGGTTTGCTCGATTTTCTTTTTACATCTCAAGGAAAGCTTTGCTGATAAGAGCCCCACAAGAGCCCCTACAATTACATCGCTTAAGTAGTGCTTTCCTAAAAAGAGCCTAGAGCTCACCAAAAGCATCGCAATAAAATAGGGGATAAAGGGGTGTTTGGGCCTTTTAAAGTGAATCCATAAATAGGTAAGGGCAAATGTGGTAGCTGCGTGAGATGAGGGGAATGAGCGAAGTGAGTCATGGACCCCTCCAAAAAATGAAAACCCGTAGGCCCCAGTTTTAATAAAAAGCTCTGGCCTTACTCTCCCTGTTGCAATTTTCAGCACACCACAGAAAAATTTAAGCAAAATTATAGAAAAGAATGTGTGTAAGAATGGAATAGAATAAGCTTTAACTCTTTTATAAACAGCAAATAAAGACAGAGCTCCCCAAAAAATCAGATTGTAAAGGGGGTCTGTAACAGAGCTCATTAACGCAAAGATCCCAGTAAAAGAGATCTGTTGATTAAGGAATAGGGCAATGTTTTGATCTATAAGTGAAAAAAAAGATATCCAATACATAGGTATAGTATTTTATAGGGCATGACTTACTGTCAATCTCTTTGAAGCGCACATTCTTTGGACGAATTCCGGAAGGCAAGCAGACCATTTCCAATCTTTCCCTTCATGCTCAATATAGGCGGCTGGAGCAAAATATCTCCCGTACTCAACAACAGTTCCAATTATCGTGATAGAAAGGAGTAGTAAGGGGGGGCAGACAGTAAAGCCTAAGGCGAGTGTTAGGATTGCAATCGAGATCGCCGCAATACCTACCACATGGACTTTTCTTGTTTTCTCTACTTGCTCTTTAAGTAAAGAGACCAATTCAGCAGAAGTTTTGGTTTTACAAACCTCATGACTGTAAGTATTAAAAGCTACAAGCCCTCTTTCTCCGACGATTCTTTTAAGTTGTTCCAGGTGAATTTCATCGTGAAACTTAGTTGCCATTTGTTCTAAAGCAGTTTCAGGGCTAGGATTGCTTAGGATTTCGGTATTAAATTTTACCACATCTCGAAGGCGAAAACTTTCGAAAATTAACTCAGCCCCGAGAAAGGCGATCCCACAAAGGGTGGCTCTAAAGGATAGGGCTGCAAGGGAAGTTCCTGTAATAAGGAATGAGGCAAGAGAGGCAATTCGTTCCAGGCTTGTGATCATCCCTAGAGGAAGGGTAAAAATCTTCAAAATATTTTTAGATATTTCCCTGCCATGGCAGTGCTTTATTCCGCGAAATAAATCATCGATTGCTTGGAAAAAAGCGGGAATAAAGGATAAAACAGCGGTTGCACCTGGAGAGGTAAAATTGGTGTTACCTCGAATCTTTGCTTCAATTGCAGCCTGGTTGTCAGGGGCGTTTATAATAACATGTGTAGTCATAATTGATTATTATATCTAGTTAGTGTTTATTAATCAAATAATTATAAATTGTTTTTTAGTTTTTCTAAAATAATTGTATAGGTTTCTTCTGGCGTTCCTGACGAGGGGATTTCGATAAGGGAGCCTGCTTTTCTATAGTATTCGATTAGGGGTGCCGTTTTTTCATGGTAGATTCTTAACCGTTCTAGAATAACTTCCGCTTTGTCGTCATCCCGTTGAACCAGGGGAGCTCCGCAGAGGTCACAGGTGGAATTAGATTTAGGTGGCTTATTTTCAAGGTGATAAATCGATTTGCAGTTTGTGCAGGTTCTTCTTTGACTTAGCCTGTTTTTAACGATTTCATCATCGATGATAAAGTATAACGCTTTAATTGCGTGTGACTTGAGAGAATCCGCCTGATTTAAAGTTCTTGGGAATCCATCTAAAATCCATCCCCGTTTTTCTAAGGAGAGCCTGTTTTGAACCAGCTCGATCATCTCCTCATCTGAAAGGAATTTTCCTGCGCTCATAATAGCATGAACTCTTGGATCAGTGCTATTTCGTAAAATATCGCCTGTAGAAATATGAGGGATTCCGAAATGTTTGGAGAGGATTTCTCCTTGGGTCCCTTTTCCGCTCCCTGGAGCGCCGAGTAAAATAATATTCATGTTCCCTCAAAACTTTTTGTGTATTCGATAAAATTGGTTAATTCTAATTCTTCCCATTCCTCGGTTTTTTCCAAAAGGGCAGAGGCTTGCTTAACTACCTCTGGGGCTAATTGAATCGCTTTTTCTCTATTTAAAAACAGGGTTCTATCTCGTCTTGCGAGGATATCGCTGAGATTTAGGGCCATTTCCTCTAAAATAGCGGTCTCTACAGCCTCTTTGAGGTCTTTTGGCTTTCTAGTGTTATGGAGGGGGAGATTCTTAGTTTTGCAAGAAAGTGGTGATTTAAACGCTTTATTAAGAGTCTCTTCAGCCATTTTTCTCCCTGTAGTCCACTTCCCTCCAGCAACGGTGATTAATCCGCTTTTTGATCTAAAAATTTCGTGATTTCTCGATAACTTTGCAGATTCTTTTGTGTGGCTTGATTTTACAAGGGGTCGAATTCCCGCAAAGGCACTTAAAATATCCTCTTTTTTGGGGTATGGGTTTAAGATCTGTTTTGCGTGAGAAAGGAGAAAATCGATCTCCTCTACACTTGGTTTTGGGTTGTTTGAAGGGGTCTTTACTGGAAATTCTGTCGTCCCAATCAGTACTTGCTCTTGCCAAGGGATCACGAAAATCACCCGTTTATCTCCCGTTTTAGGGATAATGAGGGCTGTCTTTCCGGGGAGGAATTTTTTTTCTACGAGAATGTGGCTCCCTCTGCTGAGCGCCATAACAGAGTTTGCCTCGGGATCATCGAGCTTTCTAACAGAATCGGAGAAAATTCCGGTCGCATTAATAAGCACCTTTCCAGAAACGTTAAAGCTGGAGTTTGAATTTAAGTCTGTTGCAACAACTCCGGAGACCTTTCCGTCCCTTTTAGTTATTTCGGTTACTCTGCAGTAATTTAAAAGGGTAGCTCCATGGCTTGAGGCAGTTTTTGCAAGCTCGATTGCAAATCTTGCATCATCAAATTGACCGTCATAGTAGATAGCTCCCCCTACCAGTTTTTCCGATCTCAGGGTAGGACACTCTTTGATAGCTTGATTTCGGTTTAAAAGTTTGTGCTTTTGGAGTAGAAGTTTTCCCGCAAGCAGATCGTACAAAATCATCCCAAGCTTGTAGTAAGGCCTGTCGAGGGGGGAATAAAAGGGGAGAAAAAAGGGGACAGAGGTGAAGAGGTGGGGGGCGTTTTTTGCGATATAGCCCCTTTCCACTAGCCCCTCATGAATGAGCCCGATTCGCCCCTGTTTGAGGTATCTAAGCCCTCCATGAAGGAGCTTTGTAGATCTGCTGGAAGTTCCCTCTGCAAAATCGCCCCCCTCTAAGAGGAGGGTTTTATAGCCGCGAGATGCGCCATCGACTGCGCACCAAAGGCCTGTAGCCCCTCCACCAATAATGATGAGATCCCATTCTGGTGTGGTCTCAAGCGATTTTAGCATCTCTCTACGATTCATAAGAGGTAGAGTATACAGAAACGGGCTATTTCTTTTTAGAATTAATATAAGCGGGACATTTTTTACACACCTCTTCCCCCTTTTCTTTGTGCATCGCTTTTCGGGCGTGGTCCTTTTCGTTTAAATGAAGAATCAGTATATCGAGACACTCCTCACAACTAACATCGTCGTGGTGGTCTTGGGGTTGATTTTTCTTTTTTCGAGACACTAAATAACTCCTGCTTTTTCTCTTTAGTATAGCAAGGGGTTTGATAGGCGTAAGTTGTTAGAAATTAGAGACTTCTTCTGGTATAACCCCGATTGCGATTACATAGGCAATCACCATTGGAAAAAAACCAGTAATAAAAAGAAGGACTACGAAGATAAGGCGTATAATATTAGAATCGATTTTGAAGTATTTTCCAAGACCTCCACAGACGCCTGCGATTCTCCGGTCAGACTTTGACCGAAAGAGCTTTTTGTAGGTAGCTTCTATGTAGGACTTAGGGCCTTCAGGTAAAATTGCAGCCAGGACAATATAAATTAATAGAAAAATACCGGCAGAGAGTATGGTTAATGTGATCATTGCAAGTCTGATAATTGAGGAATCGACCCGTAGGTACTGAGCAATACCTCCGCAAACTCCGCTCACTTTTTTGTCAAACCTGTCTTTGTATAAGCGTCTCATAGACCTATCCTATTTAAAAGGGGACGGGAGATGTGAAACAGAGTCTTTTTTTCGTGATGGGGTGGACGAATTCGAGCCTATGGGCGTGGAGGGCGAGCCTTTTTAGAGAAGAGCTGGGACCTCTTCCATATTTTTTGTCGCCAACAATAGGATGGCCTTGGTAGGCGGATTGGACTCGAATTTGGTTCTTTTTTCCCGTTTCAAGGACGAATTTGACTCGGGTGTTTCGCCGATAGGTCTCAATCACTTCAAAATGGGTAATAGCCAGCTCTCCTTCATCTGAGGGGCTTACGTTCATGTAATAATTAGAATCCTCGAAGAGCTTGTGTTTCCAAGTTCCTTTACCTGAGAATGTTCCATCTACAAGCGCTTGATACTCCCGGTAAATGCCATGCTCCATGAATTGCTTTTTCAAATCTTCTTTAGCGGCGAAAGAAAGTCCAAATACCATAACTCCTGAAGTCTCCCTATCTAGCCTCTGCACGGGCCATACTGTAGGATAAGCCTTTTTTAAGAGAGCATGTAAAGTCTTTTTATCTTCAAAGTCGGTGGCAACAGACAAAAGCCCTTCAGGCTTATCAACTACGATTAAATGGTCATCTGCGTAAAGTGTTTGGACACCCTCAACCAGCCTGCGCTTGGGTAAAATAATTACTTCTTGCGTCGGTTCGATTTTTGTATTGCCGCTTGCTAAACTCCCATCGACTAATACCCTGCGATGTTTAATCAAGTCTCTCAAAGTATTATTTGAACTATCTGGAAGCCGTTTGCTTAAAATTTCTAAAAGATTTGCTGTCATGCAGGAATTTTAGCATCTTCTACAATTTAAGGCTTCTTCATTTTAACACTATAGGTAAGAAAAATTGTGATAGAGAGGAAAGTGAGGATCCCAAAGATAGGTCTGATGGGGTCTGAGAAGCAACAAGGGGGCTTTGCGATCTGCTGATAGAGGGCGACTAGGAGGCCCAGAATAGGGAGGGGAAGGACGTAGGGGATGAATTCCCGTTTTTGATTAAAGATGAGGGGAAAAAGGACGATCGGGAGGGGAAAGAGAAAAATCCTTTGAAACCAGCAAAGTCTGCACGGGGTGAAGGATAAAATTTCACTGTAATAGAGGCTTACAAGGGTTGCGATAGCGGCTATCAGCCACGCTAAATAAAAACTATAACGCTTCATCGATTGCCTTTGAAATGGTTTTATACTCAGGTTTTGCAACGAGCTTGCCGTTGATCAAGACGATAGGAACATGAATATCGCCTGGGTAGATTTGTCTGGCTAGAGCAAGGTTGCGTTCTATTTTTTCTTTAAAGTCGTCTTCGCGGAGCTCTTTTAAGATTCTAGGTGCTGGTAGTGTTTTGCTTGTTTCTAAGTAGTTTGATACGAAGTCTCTAAAGCTAAATGAGATAATGTCACTATCGGGCAAATGAAACACAAAGTCATAAAAAGATTTTATCTCGTTTGGGGCTAATCTTTGTATACACAAAGATAGAGTACAGGCGGCGATAGAATCGGCAAGAAACGCTGTCGGAATGATGGTAATTTTCACTTTTCCTGTTTCGACATAGTTTTTTTCTAGAGCAGGGAGGGAGTTTGTGTAAAAAATTCTACACAAAGGGCATGAGAATTCTTCAAAGAGAATCATATGAACGGGAGCTTCATCTCTTCCATAGGTGAATTGATCTTGCGTATCGATAGAGAATGTCGTATTTGGACTCTTAATCATTAAGAGAAAGGTCCAAACAGCTGCAAAAAAAAGTGAGGAGAGGAGCAGGAGTTTTTTTTCATTCATAAATGCAGTCTATGAAAAATGCATTTATCGCGCAACTTAGGTTTTAGATAAGATGGAAGGCGTTGATGAAGAGTTCTGCACTCCCTTTTTGGCTCTCATCAGTCGTCGTGGCTTCAAGGCGGTAGACGGTGCTGTCTACAAGAATAAGTCTACCAAAGGAGGTTCCTGACGCTTTTTCGATTTTATAATCCATTGCTGGGTACTGTTCGTGAAAGGTCTTTTTCTTATCGATTAGCTTCCCTTTTTCCCTAGAGAGGATTTGCTGGAGAGTCCCTTTAAAGACTAAGTTAGAGCCCCAGCTTACCCAGCTCTTGGGTAAGTCTACAAAACCAAGAGAGTAAGAGTCTTGTGTATACTCCTTATATACAAGCACATGAGTGGAGTGAGGGAGCTCTTTACGGATCTCTTGGGACTTTTTAGGGGTCTCAGGGAAAAAAGCGAGGAAGGGAAGTTCGATGGTATCGGAGAGTTTTACCCATCCGTCTGGGCAATTACCCCCCCCATTGCGCTTAACTTTTAGGTCTTGAACGAACTCAAAGGGGAGAATTTTGCTTGCTTGGTTAATAGTTTCATCAGGAAAAATAGAGAGCATGGAGAGGAGGGTGGCCACGCTTATGGCAAGGAGGTGAGAGCTGCGTTTGGGCTTTTGGTAGACACTTTCCATAGGGGTATTTAAAAAAACGGCCCTTCTGCACGAAAAGCGGAAGGCGCTTTTCCAGGTAAATGGGTGATTGTAACGAATTCCAAAAATAAACTTTCCAAGGGTCGTTCTGAAGTATCTAAGCAGTGTTGCCTCAACAGGAATAAATAGTAGGGTGATTAGCAGAGTTGAAAGTACAAAAAAAGCGATGTTAAGGTCAAAAATATCTATAATAAAATAAATAACAGACCAAAACCACAAATAATCTAAAGCTCTAGAGAGCGATTTATATAAAAATCCCATAATTAACTATTATGGTTAATTTATGATTAAAAATCAACCTTTCTTCATAATAACACCGCCCCCTAGGCAAACCGTATCCTGATAGAATACAATAGATTGTCCAGGGGTAGCCGCCCTTTGTGGGGTCAAAAACCTTACTGTTGCCGTCCCATTTTCGATTGTTTCAAGGATACAGTCTTGATCTTCTTGCCGGTAACGAATTTTAGCCTTACAGATATAAGGGGTGAGAGGTTCTTTGTTTACCCAAGTAAGGTTAGTTGCTTGAAGCGTTTGAGAGTAAAGAAGGGGGTGATCTTCCCCTTGGGCAACGGTTACTGTGTGTGTGGTGATATTTTTATCTACAACAAACCAAGCATCGCCTGCTCCGCCAATTCCCATTCCTTTTCTTTGGCCGATTGTGTAGTACCAAGCCCCTGTATGCTCTCCTAATATGTTGCCTTGAGGGTCTACAAAGACCCCTTTTGTGGGGGGCATATAGGTAGATATAAAATCTTTGAATTTTCGCTTTCCGATAAAGCAGATCCCTGTGCTGTCTTTTTTGTTATGTGTGAGAAGACCCGCTTTTTCTGCGATTTTTCTGATCTCCTCCTTTTCGTAGGTCCCGACAGGAAAGAGCGCTTTTTCTAAAACAGAGTTTGTTAATGCGTGCAAAAAATAACTTTGATCTTTGGTTTTATCGACACCTTTCATCAAATCAAAATTCTCACTGATCGTTGCGTAGTGGCCAGTCGCTAATTTTTCAGCACCTAATTCAAATGCTTTTTTTAACAGAACGTTAAATTTAATTTCTCGATTACAAAAAATATCGGGATTGGGGGTAAACCCTTTTTTTAAATCGGATAGAAAATTTTCAAACACAAGATCCCAATAATCGGCAGAGAAATTAAAAGAATATAAGGGGATATCAATTTTTTGACAGACGGAGAGGGCGTCTTCATAGTCTTGAATCGCAGGACACTCGGCATCATCCTCATCCCAATTCTTCATAAAAATCCCGATTACTTCATGACCCGCCTCTTTTAAAAGAAGTGCAGTGACTGAAGAGTCAACGCCGCCCGACATGCCCACTGCAATTTTCAAAATTTAACTCCATTGTTCTTTAAGAAATATTCATATAAACTCTAAGCATAATAAAACAAATGGGGTTAATATGCAAATGTCAGTTAGTCAAGTTCAAACTTTAATTAACGACTGTTGGGGTATGGAGAATTTTTCTAGGCCGATTGGAGAATCTGTAGGGTATCGATTGCTTAAAGAGGCAGTGTATAACAGTAAAAGTTTGCAAGATGATTCTGTTGTCAATTCAATTAAGAGAAGGATCTCCTTTATAGAGACTATCCCAGCCGCTCTTTGTTATAATATTTGGCATGTCGCAGCTGCTGCCATATTCGGAATTATAGGATTGATTACCTCTGAAGGTAAAAATTTTTCAAGAAATGAGTTTCTAAATTTAGCTAAGAGCGAGGGTGTTAAATTTATTTCTAATTTTGTATGCGCCTTTTTGGGACTAATGGGGGTGTTTTCTCCTGAAATTTCTAATAATTTATTTAAATACTCTTACAAGAAACTTGTCGAGGTAGACCCTCAATTTTCTACCCGAACCTTTTCTATCCGTTCTAGCGGAGCTCAAGCGATCGATGCAGTTGGTGCTGTAGCGGAAAGTGGAATAGCTGCATTCCAGAGTTGGCTTAACTGCTAGTTAGGGTAGAATTTCATTTAATTTTTTGGAATAAATCGGGTCATGGGAGATATTTCCATGACCTGCATTTGGAAGGGTAATCATTTCATTTTGTCTGTTATCTTTAATAGAGCTGTAGAGTTTTTGTGAGTGGTTATAGGGGACTGTTGTGTCTAGCTTCCCATGAAAGATGTAGATGGGGCATTTCACCCTTGTAATCCAAAGGTCATTTCGGAGGTGGTATTTTAGGATCCACTTGATAAGCCATTCGGGGACAAAAGGTTTTGTGAATGCTGCAGCTTCTATCATATTTGTATACGGGGCTTCTAAAATAAGCATTTGAGGGTTATGAGTAGAGGCGACCCAAGTGGCTATCGATGTTCCCATAGAGTGGCCGTAAACAACGATTTTATCCTCAGGGTAATGAGCGAGGAGGAAATCATAGGCAACATCCCCGTCCTCAAGGAGGCTTGATTCTGTAACCCCTTTTGAGCTTTTTCCAAAACCACGGTAGTCGATAATGAAAACATCGTACCCTTTTTGGATAAAGGGATAGGCTCTGTGGGCCCAAAAATCTAAATTTTTACCCCTTCCGTGAAAAAACAGGACCACCCCTTTAGCGCCAGTTTGATGAAACCAGAGTCCATTGATTCGGGTCTCATCTGGAGTTTGAAGAAAAATCTCCTGATAAGGGTGCTCGAGCTCAAAGACATGAGTTTCATCAAGGGGGACTGTTCTGAAGATGATCTCTTCTTGATTTTTGTGATAATGAAAGATGAGCCCGCCTGCAAGAACGATGGCAACCATAACTAGAGTCAAAAATATCTTTTTTATCTTCATAATACCATGTTATGCTAGCGGCTAAAAAAAAGGCAAGAAATGATAAAGGGTTTGTTAATTGGAAATCCTGTTGAGAAGAGTATCTCACATCTGACTCACAACCAAATTTTTAAGCAAATCAAGGTGGAGGGTAGTTATGAGAAGCGCTTGATTGCGCTAGAGAGGTTAGATGAAGAGGTGGCTGAGATTAAAGCTATGGATTTAAGTTTTTTAGCAGTCACAATGCCTTTAAAAGAACGAATGATTCCTTATCTAGATGAGTTAAGATCTGAAACAGGCTCCATTAACACAATAAAAATTGAAAAGGGAAGGTGGATTGGTTACAACTTTGATGGAATTGCCTGTTTGAATGCAATTGAGCGTGTTACCAATGTGAAGGGGAAGAGGGTCCTTGTTCTTGGAGCTGGAGGAGCTGCAAAAGCTGCGATCTATGAGTCTTTAAAAAGGGGGGCTTTTGTGTTTGTTTGGAATCGAACCTATGAAAGGGGGCTTGAGATTTCAAAACGATGGGGCTCCACAGCAATTAGGGAAGTCAAAGGTTCGTTTGATGTTGTCATTCAAGCGACAAGTGTCGGAATGCTTCTAGATCAAGTTCCGATTGATATGGGCGTTGTCACTCCTCAAACAGTTGTGATGGAGATGATCTATAACCCGCATTTGACAAAGTTTGCTTCAATCTCTTTAGAAAGAGGCGCTCAAGTTGTTTTTGGTTATGAGATGTTTGCAGAGTTGACCTATTCTCAATTTGATTTAGTCACTGGCAGTCAGATTGATAAGAACTTAATTTTAAAAACCATTAAAAATTTCTTTATCAAAAATTAATTTTATATTAATCTTTTGCAAAGAAAAAAAAATGGTGAATGTATGTCAGCAGTTAGTGGACTAGTTCAAAGAGATGGTCAGTATCTATTAAATGAATGGGAATCAAAACTTCTTGTTGCAAATAATTTAATGACAGCTATTGGAAATGAAGGTGACCATCGCAATAGCGCTTCTGTAGAGGCCTTAGAGGTTGTCGCTACTTCTTTAGATGCAATTTATCAAGAGGTGTATTTGAAGGCTACGGGACAAAAACAGAAATTTTGTAAATATTTTTCCATAGACCACGTACCTTTAATAGCCTCAGGAGTTGATGTTGTTGTTCAGCTAGTAACTGCTGCATTTTTAACAAAAATTGTAGCGGAAGAAGAAAAATCGATCGAGAATTCCTTAATTGCTGGGCTTACCACAGTAGCTGCAATGGCAACTTCGTGGTTTCGAGGTAAGGTTTATAAGGATAGAGAAAATCGGTTGCAGGAGGAAGTGCAGCTGATGCAGATTATCGCAAATAAAAATGCTATTGATCATATTAAAGCGACAGTAACCATTATTAGAACAACGAAAGTGGCTATCAAAAAAAAGCAGTTTCAGATTCCTTTAAGGCAGATGCCGAGGCAAATTCCCTCCCTTCAGGTAGTTGTTCAAAGAGTTTTAGATAGGGGCTCAGAAAGGAGAGGCGAGTTAAGAAAGGAGTATGTAGTTTCTGGAGTTTGTGGCTTTTATAAAATCTTATCGAGGCAAAAAATAGAAGAACTGATAGAGAGGTATCAAAGACTGAAAGTGTTAATTACTGAATTAGAGACAATTATTAAGACTGCAAGAGATAAAGATCCAGATAAAGATGTGGGAATTATTTTTGAGCAGCTAGAGAGTCCAATCGGGGAAGTAAGGCGAATTTTTCAGGATGCAGGAGAATTAGTTCAAATCTATGACGAGCTGGGAAGATCTAGAGTAAAGTATATAGCTGCAAATTTTAGGGCAGCTCTTCAGTTTTGTGTAGAATTGGGTTCTCTTGGCGGGACGATTGTTGAAGGGATTGCAACAAATGGGGGATCTTCAAATACTCCAGCTAAAATTGCAGGCTTATCATTATTTGTAATTAATTCTGCTCTGACTTTTTTCAATATTAGGATTTCAAGTGCAAATAAGGAAAACATTTTAACATTACAACAAATAAAATTACTAAAAGCACAAGAGGTGTTTTTAGACGGTCTTGTAGCAATTATTGCTCGCCAAAAATTAATTGGAAAAGAATCTAGTCCAAAGGAAGTTTTGATTCATATGCCTAAAAGAACAGGATCCTCCGATAGTCTTCCTGTTATTGCTAGTCCTGGATCCCCTTTGCAAGATGTGATTTCAAGGCTATATAGAAAAAGTCACCCTGGAGGAACGGATGAAGATTGGAGGCCCTATTTAGCAAGATTAAGCTCACCCGAAACAGATTTGAGCCCTCCTTGTAGAAGATTAAGCGTAAGGGATTTGTGTAGATCTCCGGTTGGAGGGGTTGTCCTTGAAGCGGGGGAAGGGAGTCAGTGTGACACTGATAGTGACGAAGAGGGTAGTGAGTGTGGAGCAAGGGAGAAAAAGAGAAGATGAAGGAGTATATGTGGAAAGATCATTAGATTCTTTAATTAGAGAGGTTCAAGGAGAGTATTCGAATGGCTTTCTGTGTGCTTTTGATATGAAAGGGAATATTTTATATGCAAATCATAAAGTGTCTTTGTTATTAAAAGGGGGGTCGTTTTTTGATGCGATTCCTGCAAGGGACCGAATGAATATTATGGCTTTATTTACGCGCGTTCATGAGGAGAGGGGATCTGGAAAAAGTGTCTCTTGTTTCATGCCTCTGACAATAGGAAGGCATCAGATTAGTCACCTGAAAATTAGGGGGGAGTTGGTCCCTTTTGCAGAAGGTCTTTTGTTGAAAATACCGGAAGCAGGATTAAGGGGGGTTCCTGAATATGAGTTGGAAAAATTAAAAAAATTATTGTTAGCTAGTCCCGATACTGGTTTATGGGTAACTGATGAAATTGGAGTGATTGTCGATTGTTTAAAGGAGAATTGCAAACACAATCTTGGATGGAAGGAAAAAGAGGTGATTGGAAGAAATATTGCCACATTAGAGACTAGGGTGGTTGATAAAAAAGAGAAAAAGTACCGAGTAGACCGGGTTCACAGAGATGGGCGCGTGGTAGATGCTGAGGTTGTTCATGATACAATAGTTTTGAGCGATGGAAAAACTTATCATGTGTACTTGGATACCTATTTTTGCTAATATTTTCCTATGGTGCAGACAAAGCAAGAGATTGAGAGCCTGTTTAAAATCACTTATATTAAGGAGCTTGAGTTTTCAAGTAACGCGATTTTAAAAAAAATAGAGAGGAGATGCAGGTGGAAGTTATGGTGGAATAAGTATCGATCGATGAACTTATGGGCGAGTCAATTATTTGAGGAGCCCTTAAGAGATCAAAGAGAGGCGCCCCATGTCATCAAAAAAGTAAATCCTCTAGTGGGTTATGGTGTCTTTGCCACAAAAGTGATTCCAGAACTTGCCTTTGTAGGGGAGTACACCGGTGTCGTTAGGCGGCGAAAACTTTGGAAAGATTCTACAAACGACTATGTATTTGGTTATGTGATTGGGCCAGATGACACCCCTTGGGTGATTGACGCTAGAGAAAAGGGAAATTTCACCAGATTTATCAACCACAGCTATGAACCAAATCTCACATCTAAATGGATTATTGTTGATAATATCGCCCATATCATACTATTTGCCAATCAGTTAATCATGCCTGGCGAACAACTTACCTACGATTACGGCCCCAAATACTGGCGTAAGCGCTCTTTCCCTCAATCCTTTTAAAATAGTAAAATGTTACACGTGACTTGACATTTTGCTGTTCAAAACGGTCTGTTTTTATTATAGATAGAGGAAAGAGGGGTTCATGGGAAAGAATTTAGCGGAAAAGTTGATTTCAAGTCATTTAGTATCAGGAAATATGGTTGCTGGCGAAGAGATTGCTTTGCGCATTGATCAGACGCTTACGCAGGATGCTACAGGGACTATGGTAATGCTGGAGCTAGAGGCGATGCATTTACAGAGGGCAAAGACTGAGATCTCGGTCCAGTATATAGATCATAATCAGGTTCAAGAAGATAACAAAAATCCCGACGATCACCTGTTTTTGCAGAGCGCTGCTAAACGGTTTGGATTGTGGTTGAGTAAGGCAGGAAATGGAATTTCCCATCAGGTTCATTGTGAAAGATTTGCTATTCCAGGCAAGACGATGGTGGGATCGGATAGTCATACTCCAGCCAATGGGTGTGTAGCAATGCTTGCCATTGGAACCGGGGGACTAGAGGTGGCCCTTGCAATTTGTGGCGAGCCCTTTTCGACAAAAATGCCGAAAATAGTTGGTGTTAAGCTGGTTGGAAAATTGCCCGATTGGGTGAGTGCAAAAGATGTCATTTTGGAGATGCTCAGACGGTTTGATGTATCGGGGGGAATCGGAAAAATATTTGAGTATTACGGACCGGGACTTGAAAATTTAAGTGTAATGGACAGGCATGTGATTGCAAATATGGGCGCTGAGCTTGGGGCAACTACATCGGTCTTTCCTGCAGATGAGGTGACCAGAAAGTTTTTTAAGCAAATGGGGAGAGAAGAAGAGTTTGTTGAGATGAAGGCTGATCCCGATTCTAACTACGATGAGTATGTAGAGATTGACTTGAGTAAACTCGAGCCGTTGATTGCCCTCCCTTCTAGTCCAGGAAACGTAAAGCGTGTTAGGGAAGTTGCAGGGAGGCCGATTTACCAGTCCTATATAGGTTCCTCAGCAAACCCTGGTCCGCGTGATTTTGCGATCACGGCATTGATGGTAGAGGGAAAGAAAGTGGCCGAGGGGGTATCCTTTGATGTAAATCCCTCTTCACGTCAGGTTTTAAACTACTTAATTGAAGATGGTTATTTGGCAATGCTGACAAAAGTGGGGGCGAGAATTCACCAGGCAGGGTGTAATGGTTGCATTGGCATGGGACAGGCGCCAGCAACTAACCAAATTAGTCTAAGAACGACCCCTAGAAATTTTCCAGGGAGATCGGGAACCAAGGAAGATAAAGTCTACCTCTGCAGTCCTGAAACAGCAACGGCCTCTGCCTTGATGGGGGTAATTACTGATCCGAGGGATTTGCAAATTCCTTATCCAAAATACAGAGAGCCCGAAACGATGGTCTTAGTGAGCGACCTGATTCCCCCTGTAAAAAATGGCCACGATACAGAAATTGTTAAAGGGCCTAATATTAAAAGTTTGCCCGAATTCGGGCCATTACCTGACAATTTTGATGCCCCCGTTATTTTAAAAGTTGGCGATAATATTTCGACAGACGAAATTTCTCCAGCTGGTGCAGCCGTACTCCCTTATCGAAGCAACATCCCTAAAATATCAGAATTCACCTACTATAAGCTCGATGATACCTTTCATAAAAGGGCCCTCCACCACCAAAAAACCGGCTCGATCATCGTTGCTGGGAAAAATTATGGGCAAGGTTCCAGCAGAGAGCATGCAGCAATCGCCCCCCGCTATCTTGGAATTCGAGCCGTCATCGCTAAAGGGTATGCCCGAATCCATCGCGCTAATTTAATTAACTTTGGGGTGATTCCCCTTACTTTCAAAAATCCAGCAGACTATGACAAAATCTCCCTAGGCGATGAGCTTGAGCTCAAGTCGATCCACTTAGGTCTTAAATCAACTCAACCCTTTCAACTTCACAACAAAACTAAAAATGAAACCTACCTCCTAGATCATGAATTTTCCCCGAGAGAGCTTGCCTCCCTCATGGCTGGAAGCTTGATTGAAGTGATAAAACAGAGGAATAAAGTCTAATTAATTGAGCATCTTATGTAAATTTGGCTCTTCTTTATAATAAAGAAAAAAGAGGGGTTTGAGATGGATTATAAATATAGGAATAAGAGCTCAAGTGAATGTCAATCAGGAGCTGATTGCTTAGGCGAAAATCAGATTTGTGATTTATCTACAGGTTCTGGTCAATGTAAGACTTGTTATACAGGAACTGCCTGCGGTGGTTTTTGCTGCCAATCTTTTAATGATGAATGTGATAGCGGAGTGTGTAACGCAAATAAAAATGGCTATTTATGTTTGAATGGTGCTTGCTGTCCATTTTCAGATCCAGCTCAATATAGTGATGGAACGCAGTGCTTGTATTGCGGTGCAAATCAAGTAGGCTGTATTCATGGTTGCTGCGACGAGAATACTGAAATATGCTCAAATGGGACTTGCTGCCCTAAAGGGAAACTAGGTTGTGGATATCCAAGTAGTCAATGTTATACACCAAATTCAAATGAGTACTGTGATGAAAATGGATTAGTTCAAATTTGCTCTGGACCAGTTTGCAACGCTTATACATGTTGCCTTTCGACAGAAACATGTGTGAATTCTGTGTGTTCTTCAAATACTGGTGTAGCATGCGGTAATACTACATGTAATTCGAATCAAGTTTGTATTAATCAAAAATGTTATGAAAAAGGCTCGACACCTTGTGGTCAATCTGCGTGTTCTTCTAGTGAGACCTGCATAAATAATAGTTGTTACCCAGCGGGTTCAGCTGTTTGTGGTCAGGCTGTCTGTACAGGTAGCCAGACATGTATTAATTACCAATGTGTAGAGAATTCAAAACCTTGTGGTTCGGATAATCTTCTTTGCACTACCGGTCAAACTTGTACAGATTATGGTATGTGTAAATGCGGGGTTTCATTAGGTGTTTGTGAAGGGCCTTGTTGTAACGGATATTGTTGCAATTATGGAGAAGCTTGCTTTGAAGGCGGTTGCGTATGTGGTTCATCTGGAATGGGTTGTGAGACTGCTTGCTGTAATGGGGTTTGTTGTTCATACGGTCAAGTATGCCAGAACGATGCCTGTGTTGATTGTTCGTCACCTTGCGGAGGGACTACATGTTGCACTTCTTCCCAATCATGTGCTACTCAAACGAATATTTGTGAAGAGTGCCCTGATGATCAAAACGGTTGCTGGAATACATGCTGCACTTCTGAACAAATTTGTGCAGATGGTCAGTGTATAAATGGTTAAAGGAGTATAGTTTTTCCGAGGGTGGTGAGCCGGAACATAGGCTTGCCGCCCGCGGATCCGATTTGGGTGACCCCGGATTCAAAGAGCCATTCGCAGATGATATATTGAATGAATTCCTCTTCTTGAGGGGTGTATTGGGGAAGGGCGTAGGACCAAGTTTTCCCTGTTTTTTTGAGGGAGACTTGTTTTTCTTCGCTTAAGGGGATGATTGCGATTTTCATGAAGTCTTTAAAGTTGATCCAGTTGAGTGAGGTGAGGCAGCTGAGACTTTTTTGAATATCGATAATAACGCGCTGCGTCGCTAGGGCGTAGTTTTTTTGTGTTGAGAGGAAATTGTGGGGGTGTTTAAAAGTGACATGAGCTCTTTGGGCAATCGGAATTTCGATCCACTCTTTTGCCGCTTTAGTTGGTTTAAGGAATGTCTCTTCTACTAGCGCTAAGCCTAGAACAAGAAGTTTTCCTAAGAGTTTAATAGAGTAATCTTTTCCTATTGGAATGTGTGCTTCAATAAGAGCTTGGGCTGCACTTGTTGGTTGCCAAGCCTCTTTTTCTCTAAAATAGAAGACTTCTAAATTTGTTGTAGAACAGAGTGTTAGTAAACTTGTCATGTCTTGGATAAATGCGTACTCGTAGGTTCTAAAAGGGACGACCTCGTCATTGATGGAGGTGGGAGTACTCTCTTTTAAAAAGAGTTGGTATTGTTGCCATTCATGGAAAGGGGTTAGAACTTCGACGCCATTTACAAAAGAGACAAAGGCTAAAATATTAAACTCTAGCGCGATAGCAAGGGCTTCAAACGCCTCTCTGGTTAGATTGTGCCTAGTGACTATCGTTTGTACGGGAATGGTTAAATTAGGATCAGAAAACACTTCTCTTGCCACTTTAGCGACAAGATCATCCCCTGAGAGTAGCTCTGTAAGGTAGCGTTGGTAGGTTTGTGGGGTGAGCAGGTGTTTGTCTATAATCGATTGAAAAATATTGTTTGAAGTTCGAGGCACATGATACCAATTAGGTAAAACTTCAATCGGAAGGCTTTTGAGAAGATTTTGGAAATAGTCCAAGTTGGGCTTAAAATCGGGGTCAAAGCGTGCAGTTTGTGTTTCAAAATATTTTCTTTTATCTTTATCGACGGTTAAAATTCTTCCATCAAAGTTAAATAAATTGAGGGGTGCAAGAGATTCAATAATTTTGTATGCATCATCGATTTCAATAGAGAGGTTGTCAGCTAGGGATTCAAGGGGAAACTGAATCGAGCTAAATAAAATTTCTTCAAGAACTTCTATAGCTTGTGTATCTAATTTTTTTAAAAAAAGACGATTTTTTACATCTTGTGCAAAATTGTAATCTGAAAGTGTGACTTTGGTTCTCTTTCCGCTTTTTAATAAATCTTGCATAGACTCTAGGGGTTAATGTCGTTTCCCTATGATCATATGTGGAAGAGTGTTTGCATGCAAGCTTTTCGTAAAAGAGCTTTTTTTTTATAATAGAAGAGATCATGCAAGCAATAAGAGATATCTATTATAAAATTTCGGTCGGCGAGAGTCGAAAGGAGGGGATTGGCACCTTTTTAGGGGTCTTTTTACCAAGCCTTTTTACTATGATTGGCGCCCTACTTTACTTGCCCTTGGGGGAGATTTTAGGAAATTTTGGCTTAATAAAAACGGTCTCTGTCCTTATTTTTTGTCTCCTTTTAACTTTAATTACTGCTTTATCCCTTTCAAGTACCGCTTCAAACATGCATGTGGGTGAAGGGGGTAGTTATTATATGATTTCGAGGTCGTTTGGGTTGAAGACGGGAGCTGTGATGGGTCTTGCCCTTTACGTTGCCCACACATTAATGGCATGTCTTTGTGTGTTAGGCTTTAGCGAATCAATAGCTCAGTTAATTCCAGGGGTGAGTAAACAACTTATTGGAATTATTACGATTCTTTGCTTAGCCCTCTTTTCTTCGGTCTCAACAATCATTGCTGTTCGAGCTCAGCTAGTGGTCTTTTTTTTAGTTCTAGCCTCCTTGTTTTATTTTATAAAGGGGGCCCCCCTAGAAGCTGTTCAAGAAAATTTTTTGCACCCCTCGTTCTCATTTTGGGCGATTTTTGCAATTTTGTACCCAGCATTGATCGGAATTGAGGCTGGAGCGGCTCTATCAGGAGATTTAAAAAAACCTAGTTTTTCTTTAATTGTAGGTACTATCGGATCAACTGTGGTGGGATTTCTTTTTTATGTGATGATTTCTCTCGTTCTTTGGAGAAAAGTTCCGATATCTGTATTGCAGAGCGATCCAGAAGTTTTAAAACATTTTATTGGGGGATCGCTTGGGTTAGTCGGTTTTTGGGCTGCAACCTTAGCAAGTGCGATGGGGTGTTTGTTGTCTGCCCCAAGAACTTTAAAGGCTATGGCGGGTGATGGGGTCTTTCCAAAATGGTTTGAGGTTTTTGCCTCAAAACATGAGGAGTCGGTAAGGTCAGCGACACTTTTTACGGCATGTCTGGTCTTTCTAGGGAGTTATTTTGGTTCGATTCAGTATGTTATGCCCCTTTTAACCATTGTGATATTGGTCGTTTACGGCCTTTTGAACCTTGCGAGTGCAACAGAAGAGTTTATCAGCAATTCAAGTTGGCGGCCGGTTTTAAGGATTTCCCCTTATATTTCGATCTTAGGGTCTATTCTCTGTTTTAGCGCGATTGTCTTAATGGATTCGGGAAAAGCCCTCATAGCTCTTATTTTACTGACGTTGATCTACCTTGTGGTGAAAAAAACAGTTATCGAAAGTAGGTTAGATGATTTAAGACAGACGGTCCTGTTTTCAATTACCCGATTTGCCATTTATCGCCTTGCCTTTTTAAAGACCTCTCTGCGATCTTGGCGCCCTAATTTCTTAGTCTTTTCAGAAAGTGCAAGTGGACAGTCGGCCCTTTTAAATTTTACTGGAGCAATGGCAAAAGGGAGAGGATTTGTAACGCTAGCTTCGGTTTTAAAAAATTCGTATGCCGACATTGATGAGATCCAAAAATGGGAAGAGGTAATTCTTCACAATTTAAAGAAAAAATCGCTAGAGGCTTTAGTTGAAGTGACCATTGCCGATAACATTGCAGATGGATTGAGAAATATTGTTTCCAATTACGGACTAGGGCCGCTTGTTCCAAATACGGTAGTTATTGGACAGTGCAACCGAGAGGAGCATTTTGAGAATTATATGCACGTTCTTGAGATAGCAAAAGATGCGGGGAGAAATATTTTGATTTTCCGGAGTGATATAGAGCTAAAGAAATTGGAAAAGAGCGCGATTGATATTTGGTGGGATCCCCTACAAAAACACAATTCAGAATTGATGATCCTCCTTGCAAATTTGCTTGCTCGGCACAAAGAGTGGAATAAGGCTCAAATTACTTTAAAAAGTGTTGTGACAAACGAAGCTGCACAAGGGCAGCAAAAGATTTACTTTGAGGAGTTTTTCCAGAAAAGTAGATTGGACATGAAGTGCGAGGTCTACTTGGCAGAAGATGGGGTAGAGGCAAGAGAGGTAGTCGAAAAAAAATCTACAAGAAAGGGAATTGTCTTTGCATCAATGAAGGATTGTAATGTAGAGTATTACAAAAAATTAACGGCAGATTTCAAAACGATTCCAACAATTTGTTTTGTTACCAATCATCAAAAAATTGATTTACACAATCTATTGAATTAAAAGGACCTATGAAAAAAGAGTACATCCCCCAAACTATTGAAAAAAAATGGCAAACTTACTGGGAAGAGAATAAGACCTACGAAGTGAAAGAAGATTACACAAAGCCTAAATACTACATTTTAGATATGTTTCCTTATCCATCAGGCGCAGGACTTCACGTAGGTCACGTGGTCGGTTACACAGGTTCTGATGTGATTGCAAGGTATAAAAGACAAAAAGGGTATAATGTTCTCCATCCGATGGGCTGGGATAGTTTTGGCTTGCCGGCTGAGCAATACGCAATTAGAACTGGAATTCACCCAAAAATCGCCACAGAGCAAAATATTGATACGTATAGAAGGCAGTTAAAAGCTCTCGGTTTGAGTTACGATTGGTCAAGAGAATTTGCTACATCGGATCCAAAATACTATAAATGGACCCAGTGGATTTTTACAAAACTCTATGAAAAAGGGCTTGCTTATGAGGCCGAGGCTACAGTCAATTTTTGCCCTGCGCTCGGAACTGTTCTCTCGAATGAAGAGGTGGAAGATGGTAAATCTGTCGATGGTGGCTATCCAATTGAGAGAAAGCCGCTGAGGCAGTGGATGCTTAAAATTACAGAGTATGCAGAGCAATTGCTAGACGATTTAGATTTGCTTGACTGGCCAGAGCACTTAAAAAAATTGCAAAGGAATTGGATCGGCAAGAGCGAAGGGGTAAATATTGATTTTCAAGTTGTGGGAATGGATGAGAGAGTGACTTGTTTTACAACAAGGCATGACACCTTATTTGGTTTGACTTATGTTGTTTTAGCCCCTGAGCATCCCCTTGTGAGTAAATTGCAGTCAAAGGAAGTGGCTGCTTATTGCAAGGAAGTGCTTGCAAAGAGCGACTTAGAGCGGACTGATTTAGCGAAGTCAAAAACCGGTGTCTTTTCTGGTTTGTATGTTGTAAACCCACTTACAGAGGAAAAAGTGCCTTTGTGGATTGCAGATTATGTTTTGGGTAGTTATGGAACAGGAGCTGTGATGGCGGTTCCGGCTCATGATGAAAGAGATGCTCAATTTTCAAAAATTTATAAGCTTCCAGCAGTTGTTGTTATTGATGAAGAGGGGAACTATATCAATAGCACGAATGAAAAAGTTGATTTAAGCGGCGATACAATGGATGGGGCTAAAGAAAAGGTTGCGGCTTATTTAGAGAAGGCGAAAGTGGGTGAGCGCAAAGTAAATTATAAGCTTCGAGACTGGCTTTTTTCAAGACAGAGGTACTGGGGAGAGCCGTTTCCAATCTTGCATTACGAAGATGGAACAAAGAGGGTGCTTGATTTAGACGAGCTTCCGTTAATGCCCCCGGTAGTAAATGATTACAAGCCGTCTCCGGACGGACAAAGCCCCATTGCTAAAGTAAAAAGCTGGGTAGAAATCACAGACCCCAAGACACAAAAACGTGCATTTAGGGAAACTAATATTATGCCGCAGTGGGGCGGATCTTGCTGGTATTATTTGCGCTTTTGCGATGCTCATAATGATTTAGAGGCTTGGTCAAAAGAAAAAGAGGCTTATTGGATGCCGGTTGATCTTTACATTGGTGGGGTTGAGCATGCTGTTTTACACCTTTTATACGCAAGATTCTGGCATAAGGTTTTGTATGATGTTGGTTATGTATCCACGAAGGAGCCTTTTATGACTCTTCGTAATCAGGGGCTTGTGATAAGCAAGGCGTATAAGTTAGAGGGTGGTGGCTATGTGAGTGAAGCCGATGCCTCAGGAAAAAGCAATGTGACAGAGCTAATTGAAAAAATGTCAAAATCGAAGCTTAATGGCGTTTCACCTGATGAAATGATTGAAGAGTATGGAGCAGATGCACTTCGCTTGTATGAGCTTTTTATGGCTGCTTTTGACAAAGAAAAGTTGTGGCAAACTGATGCAGTGACAGGATGTAAGCGCTTTTTAAATCGGGTGTTTGATTTGGTCCAATCAGAAAAAATCATCGAGGAAGGGACAAAAGAGGCAAACCGCCTTGTCCACAAATTGATTAAACAGGTCGAAGAAGATATTCTGGCTCTCGGTTTTAATACCGCTATTGCAAAAATGATGGAATTTTTAAATGCCTTTACCGCCCTTTCAAGTTATCCAAGAGGCTCTCTAAAACAGTTTATACAAGTGTTGTATCCGTTTGCCCCTCACTTTGCAGAAGAGTGTTGGGAAATTTTAGGGGGAATAGGTACGATTTCTTATGAGCCTTTCCCAGTCTATAATGAGGCTTTTCTTGTCGAAGATGAGGTGACGATCGTTTTCCAAGTAAATGGGAAACTTCGAGGAAAATCGGTTTTTCCAAAAGGTGTGAGCAAAGATGACGTATTAAAATTTGCAGTTGTCGATGAAAATGTTCGAAATTTCCTTAAAGGGGAAATTCAGAAAGTGATCTTTGTACCTGATAAGCTCCTTAATTTGGTGACAGGTTGAGGCTTGTTTATAATTTTTTCCTCGCATGCTGGGCTCTTTTGCTAATGCCCCGCATGTTTAGTAAGAAATATAAACACAATTTGCTCTATAAAATCGGGTGGAAAAAGCCCGATTTTCGAGAAAAAAAAAGAGGGGAGTACAGAATTTGGATTCACGCCGTCTCCCTCGGTGAAACTAAAGCCTCATTTACACTTCTAGACGAAATAGAAAAAGAGTTTCCAAATGCTGACATTGTTTTTTCAACAACCACACAAACCGGTCAAGAAGAGGCTAAAAAACGGGTCGAAAAGGTTTTTTATCTACCGCTCGATTTTTCCTGGTTAATGAAACCCCTTGTCAGACGGATCGATCCCGACCTTTTTATCTTAATCGAGACAGATTTCTGGTATAATTTACTCCGAGAATTAAAAGCTCAAGGAGTCAGAACCGCTCTCGTCAATGGGAAAATTTCCCAAAACTCTCATAAAAACTTTAAAAAATTTAAAAAATTTGCCAAAACCCTTTTTAGTATGATCGGCTGTTTTTGTGTTCAAAGCAATATCGATAAAGAGCGTTTTATCGAATTAGGGGTAGAGGCTGGCAGAATCGCAGTCACTGGAAATATAAAATTTGACGGGAGATTTAATTTTAAGCCTGCCGAAAAATTCCTGCTCGATTCTCAAAAAAAAATTATTACAATTGCATCAACTCACGAAACCGAAGAGGAGATGATCTTAGACCAACTAGAGAGATTAGGAAATCAAGACCAGATCTGCTATCTCCTTGCGCCCCGTCATCCAGAACGATTCAAAAAAATATCTAGACTTCTAGAGAGGAGAAAAATCCCCTTTAGAACAATAGATCAAAAGGGAACAGGGGATGAAAGGATCGTCCTTATCAACCGGATGGGGATCCTCGATGAATGCTATGCAAGATCAACAGCCGTTATCATGGGAGGAAGCTTTATCCCCACAGTCGGAGGACATAATATTTATGAAGCGATCAGACACGGCATCCCTGTCATCTACGGCCCTTTTATGCATAAACAGGAGAGTATCGTCAATCTCGTAGCAAACCTCCCCATTTGCACTCAAATCCCCCTCGAAAAACTCTCCCAAACCCTGCAAAAAATTATTTTTAATCCACAAAAAAATATTTCCCACCATCTCCTGAACGCCCATCTACAGGGCGCCTCCGAAAGATCTTGGAAATATCTAAAACAAAACTTGTAACAAACACATTAAAAATGTTACACTTCTTGCAATTGATATCGCGGGGTGGAGCAGTTGGAAGCTCGTTGGGCTCATAACCCAAAGGTCGGCGGTTCGAGTCCGTCCCCCGCTATTAAGTAAGTACACGTAAAGCGCCAGATACCCTCTGGCGCTTTCCACATCAAAGCCATGTGGCGGCTTAGCTCAGTTGGTTAGAGCAACGGAATCATAATCCGTGGGTCGTTGGTTCAAATCCGACAGCCGCTAATAATTCAAACCCCTATAAGCGTGATAGTTAAATGGTGTGTAAATAAGAGAAGAATTTGCATCAACCACTCTCGTGGCACAATGGTGGCACACCGAGAGCCTATAAACTACAGCACTCCTCATCAAAGCACAGTAATTACTTGCGACGTAACCTTAAAAATGGAGCGTAAGTAATGGCCACAATTCAAAAGCGTAAAAATAAAAATGGAACTATTAGTTATAGGATAATGATCCGCCATAACGACGGCCTTCCTACTATCTACAAGACCCTACCAACCCTTCAGGAAGCAAAAGACTGGGCTCTACAAGAAGAAGCTAAACGAAGACAAGGGCTCTACTTCCCTGAACAAACCAATAAGAAGAGGACTCTAGCCATCCTTATTGATCGCTATATAGAACTTGTCCTCCCATCCAAACCTAAAAATGCAAAAGACACAACCCGCCAGCTTCTGTGGTGGAAGGAAAAGATCGGTGGCTATCAACTCAACCACGTGACCTCAGATCTAATAGCCCAACATAGAAAAGAACTCTTAGATGGTGTAACGCCAAGAGGAAATAAAAGATCACCATCAACTGTAAACAGATACTTAGCTGCTATATCGACTGTTTTAACCTATGGCGTGAAAGAGTGTGAATGGCTTGTCTCAAACCCAGTGTTTAGAGTACACAAACTTAAGGAATCCAAAGGGAGAGATCGAATCTTATCACCTGAAGAGTGTAAACGGCTTCTAGAAGCCTGTAAAAACAACTCAAATAAGTTCTTGTTGCCATTCGTATTGATAGCCTTGACTACGGGATCTAGAAAAGGGGAGATCATTTCGCTCACCTGGGATTGCGTTGATTTAGAACGTGGAGTTATTCAATTAAAAGATACAAAGAGTGGCAAACCTCGCTCACTTAATCTTGTTGGTCAAGCGCAAGACCTTTTAAAAGATCTCTATGCAGAACGTAATCTATGTGATGCACGGGTATTCCCGTCGAAAAATCGTTTCGGTAATCTCGATCTAAAAATTGGGGTCAGGCTTCGGTTATTCGGATTTGAAATTGAGTTGGGGTCTGTGATTTGAGCCAGGTATGCAGTTTTGAACCAGGTATGCAGTTAGTAGGATCTGAGCTTGAATCTTAAGTAGGGATTTTACCCCATTTTCTATCATCCATTGCAACTACAGTAGTGTGGACGCTAAATGCTGAGCCTGACATTTGACGAGTATCTGCAAGTTCGCTACCTATTCCTCTCATTGAATCTCTTGTTAATAGTAATTTTTCTTTTAAAGGCAAATCTGGCGGAATGCTCTTACAGGGTTCTTCTAAATGTTTACTAGCTTCCCATTCTGCAATATCTTCATCTGTAAATTCATTTTTAGTATCAGATCCAGAATGACATTCATAATGATTCGAACCAGGTATGCAGTTCTTTGACTGCTTTAGGAAGGCTTTTTAATCGAGATTAAAGCACTATTAGTCGAGTGGTTGATGGCCTTGAAAAAAATATAAAGAATATGCACAGCAGTACCTTGATATAGAGGCAATAAAGGATTTGTTATTTCAAACCAAAACTGCATAACTGCATGCTTGGCACCAAATACTGAAGGATCGCAATCAACTGACTCTGAGATGCCCGCAAACTCCATTCCCTTAAAAAGAGCAACCCACTCAAGATCTAGCTCATTCGGATTTCTCAAATAAGTTTTGAGCTTTTACAGCGCAAAGCTTTGATTTCCAAAGTGCATTGCAGATACCACCTTTTTTTGCCATACCTCATCCTGCACACACCCCCATTCTTATCAACAAAATCCAATCACTTCAAAGATGCCTAATAACGCAAGTTGCTAGTTGGGTAAAAAAAGATAGTGGTTGAGATTCATACAAATTTCTCAAGAAAACTAAGTAAAAGTTGTCGGGGAGAACCCCCGACAACTTTTACGAAAATTTTCTTTTAAGGTTTTCCAGTTGAATCAAGTCATTTCAACTAGCAACTTGAGTTAATATAGTTCTTTATAAAAATACAAAAATTACTCTTTTGAAGATCGTTAATCTATTTTACAAGTACCGAATTCTAAACAGCCATAGCTTTGACCTTGAGAGCAGCAAATGTCAGGCTCCTGACAATAGTTAGCAATTGATCCATTTACATAACAAGGATACTGACAGTAATAGTCATACGAAACCTCCGGATTATCTCCAACCGACACCTGAACTCCCAAAAGGCCTGTTGAGCATAGCAAACCATTACTACAACTACCTGTAAAACAACAGTTAGAACTACAATCTTCAACTGTAGCCTCAAATTGATAACTTCCATCAGCTAGTTGATTAGCGACCACACTAGTTACTATAAATGGCAGAAAATCAACTTTATTAAGAAACCAAATATCACTAATCCCAGTTCCGGCAGTTAAACATATGTCAAAAATATTTGAACTTGAACTTGGGTCAGATGGCCTAATGTTTGCGGTAAGATCAGCAACATTTGAATGTATAACACCGGATACAGTTGCTGTGCTTCTAGCAAGCACAGTCGTTGGACCAATCCTAAAAGTCATCCCATTCATCTGACCGTATACACCCGATATATCGATACTAAATTCCAAACTTGAATTATTTGTTAATGTAAATGAAGATGTTTGCGACATTAAAGTCTCCTTTATAGTTTGATTTTTGTTTAAATAATAGCACACACATCAGAATATACAAATTACTAACAATTAAATTGTTAAGTTTTTTATCCGGGTTTAAATGGAAGTTGGGGTCAAAGTTGGGGTCAGGCTTCGGTTATTCGGATTTGAAATTGAGCAAAATTCGGGTCTGAGTTGGGGTGTGATTCGAACCAGGTATGCAGTATAATTCGAACCAGGTATGCAGTCATTGCAATAAAAAGAAGATCTATGCGAAAGATATTTGCTTATAAAAAGTATTTAGCTATAACCTTATTGCGAATTTTATGAATCAACTCCAATAAGCACGACTGAAAACAATGCGCGAGAAAATGCACATTTACCTCTTAGTTCGTCCTATTATACTGGAAGAAACAAGATTCCCAAAGCCATTCTTAGTTTCTGGAGAGAATTTTAAGGCGATGAGCTTGCTTGTTGTGTCTAAACTTTCAGAGCTTAGAGCTTCAAGAATCTGTGTTTTCGATAGTTATTATTCTTGAGGATCAAAATTGAAAATTTACAAAGTTTCAAAAAAACGGATAAGGAGTTAATTGTATGACATCTTCATTTATAGCTTCAGTGCCCCCTGGTTCACCGATACTTTTAGATAAAGAAGGTATTGACGAGGAGTTTATAAAGGCGCTGCTTAGATGCGGAGATAGAGCTGTTCGGGAATTAGAAAGGTCAAGAGGAAAACCAGAACTTGTCCTTACAACAGGTAGTCAAGTGGGTTGCTCTGGTGAATTTGATGAATCTGATGCCTTAGCTACTATAAGAATGATTCATGAAAAGATGCATCTTTATGAGCTTGTTCGTGGGGTTTCTTTGGATGAAACAAGATTAGCAAGTCCAAGACTACTTTTAGGGGGGACTTGCACCGCAATCTGCTTACTTGTGGCATCAAAATTTTTAGAACTCCAAAAATCTTTATCCAGCACATTCACGATTTTTGAAGACTGCATCATTGACATAATCGAAGAACATGCTCTTAGAAGCAATAAAGATTTCCGAGCAATTCAAGCAGCCTTTAATACAATTATAGTACCTGAAACTTGCGTGGTAACTCCTGCCGACAAAATTAAATTATTAGCAATACGGTTTGATATGCGCTCAACTGCTGAATCAGAGGTTTTTGACTCCTTTGCAGGAGATTTCTCCTCAAGTGAAGGTGTGAAAAGTTTTTTAGAATCAGATGGGGTTTATGTGGCTCGAGCTATTAAAGATCCTAATATATTGAATAAAGATGAAATGATTAAGCAAGAATGTAAAGGTCATACAACCCTCATAATGAAACAAACAATTAAGGCAGAGTCTCGAGTCTACTTATATGATCCTAATTGCGGAATCAAAATCACTGATTATACGCATGAGCTTGGAGAGCAAATTCTTAACTTTCAACGTATAATTGCCGATACCCACGACCTTAAAAAATTTCAAATCGTTAAGTTTGCTGATAAAACAATCTGATAATTTTTTAGAAATAATATAGAGATGCAATTATGAAGTATTTAGCTTCATATAAAAATTGGGGTCAGGCTTCGGTTATTCGGATTTGAAATTGAGAAATTGGGGTCAGGCTTCGGTTATTCGGATTTGAAATTGAGTTGCGGTCTGTGATTCGAACCAGGTATGCAGTCACTATTTGAAAACTAGGTAAGCCCGAGGAAAGTTTAAAGATGAAGATGCAGGTAATGAAAGAGGGTGTTTCAACTGTCATGAGTATATACTAAAATAAATTAGGGGAATATAGTTGATGCGAGCAATAGAAGAGGTTTATTAACTATGTATGGGTGGAATGTGTTTTTTCCTGGGAATCCCCAAATTGTCGTGGGAGAAATTCCACAAAGGTCAGGGAATTTAGGAGGACGTAGAGTTGTTCCAGTGGCGGATGTAGGTTGTATGCCAGGAAGTTGTAAATCAAGGCTGTTCTTTAGAGATAAATTTGTGGGTAGTCTAAATAATCTTAAACAACGAATATATAATTGGTTAGATAAAGGTAGGTACGAAGGCGATTTAGTCAATGGTGTACGGGCAGGGAAAGGAATATTTACCTGGGCAAATGGGGATAGGTACGAAGGCGATTTTTTCAATGGTGGACTGACAGGGAAAGGAATATATACTTGGGTAAATGGGGATAGATACAAAGGCGATGTTGTCAATGGTGCACTGATAGGGAAAGGAATATTTACCTGGGTAAATGGAGATAGATACGAAGGCGATTTTGCGAATGATGCACGGACAGGGAAAGGAATATTTACCTGGGTAAATGGAGATAGATACGAAGGTGATTTTGTTAAAGGTTTTTTTCAGGTGAATATTTCTGATATCGGAAAAACTCGGTTTCTGGAAAATTTATGTGGAATAAATATAATTGCAGGGACAAGATCCTCATATTGTTTGGGAATTTTGTCTGATTACTTACTAAAAAATCATTATTTGCTGGAGGGCGAAGCTTTACAATCAGCGATTCGGATAATGCAATCTTCAGATGAGGAACTAAAATTAGAATCAAATAAAATTTACAAAAATTTAATGAAGCAAAGCTGTCTATTATATTTTGGTTATAAGGGGCATGCAATGGGGTTAAATCTTGTGCCCGATAAAAGTTCTCAGTCTGTCACTTTTGAAATTTTTAATTCAGGTGCAGGTTTAAAAAAATACCATAGGATACATCCACAAATCGCTAGAAAATTTCAAACTAAGTTATCTATAAAAATACCGAAAGATGAGATCACTCAAAAAGTGATTGAGCAACTTTGCAGTGCATGGAAAACGTTTCAAAATGGGGATCAGATATATCAAATGATTAGAAGCCTTCCAGGAGCTAAGACAGTAGAGATAGACTCAAAATTTATAGTTTGGCAAACAAGTCAAAAAGGGGAGAACTGCTCGATCGAATGGATATTTGCCTATCTTAAAAATACAATGTCTCTTGGTAAATATAATCGTATGCGTAGAGAGTTATTTGAAGCGTGCATGGAAAGCCTGAAAAAAAATGATGAGATAAGTATGGACCAGCGAGAAGCAATTTTATCTGTACTCAGAAGAAAATCTGAAAAGAGAGCGCTTCTTGTTTAGAGATTCGAGCTAGGTAGATTCAAATCAGGTATGCAGTCTTACACCAAACGCTAGAATTCTTCGAAAAATGGGCTTCTTATAGCAAATATTAGGGTGTTTTACTATTCTATGGATTAAATAACTTATACGATTGGTTTATGATGAAGAATCGCGGTGGATATTTTTTTATTTTTACCATTCTGTTCATCTTTATAGGGAGTTCTCTAGTTGAGGCATCCGACTACAGTATCCCTCCCTCTATTCGATTCACGTTGGAACGTGAGGGAAGCTCGTCGCCTCTGGTTTATTATTTTAGCAAGCCTGAGAATGTAATGACCTATCCGATTCTTATCCTTTGTGAAGGATCTTCAAGTAAAGGGAGTTTAGGGAGCGTGTTTTATATTCGGAATTATTTTTTAGAAAAAATGGAAGCGCTTGGGGTGGGATATCTTACGGTTGAAAAATGGGGGATTGATGGCAATCAAATTAATGAGAAAGAGTTTTGGAGTCATTACACCCGTTCTCAAAGATTGGAAGATCACTTAAAAGTTGTCCAGTATTTAGAGGAAAATCCTCCGGAAAGATGGAATGGTAAAATTATTTTGGTGGGTGTTTCAGAAGGTGGTCCATTAGTTACAGATCTTACTATTACATGTCCTAATACGCTTGCAACGATCAATTGGGTTGGAGCAGGGGATTGGTCCTGGGCAGAGGAGTTGTGGGAATTTTTTGAGAACTGGAAACAAAATTCATTTTGGATGCGCTTATATGATGCAATCCCCAGATGGATTCCCTTTTCTTCAGACATTCCAAAGACGAGGCAAGAATATGATATTCTTGTGCAACACATAATAGAAAATCCGAGCTCTGAGGAATCAATGGGAGGAATGACCTATCTCTACCACGCAGACGCATTTCAGAAATCTTCGATTGATTATAGTAAAATCAAAACCCCCTTTTTGATTGTAAAAGGAACAGAAGAGAGCGATATCCTCTCTTGTGACCAGTTTTTTCAAAAAGCAAGGGAAGCTGAGGCTCCTATCACCTATTTTCGAATTGATGGGATGGATCACTACATCAGAAAAAGACCTGATGTGATTGACCAATCTTTTGAGTGGCTGAAAACGCAGCTTTCCTTAAATGAGTTTCAAAGTAAGTGATTCAAACCAGGTATGCACTCATGCAGTTTGAAAAACAATCAAAATTCTCTATGAGTAGCTATCGATGGGAAGGGGTAGCTTTTAAAAAATGGTTCGAATCATAACTCTAAGTAATGATTGCATTTAAATCGTCACGAAGCTTAGAATATTAAGCTTTTAATAAAGAAATGAGGTTTTGTTATGACGGTTTCAACTGCAACTCCAATTGCTACTATGATGGGGGGAGGAGCAGGAGCTCCACCAGTATCAGAGGGGATAAAAAGTGAGAAAACTCCTTTTGTCACCGGTGAAGAGATAAATTCGATCATGGAAGAATTTAAAAAAAACCTCAATAACGAGGTTTTTAGGCGGAATTGTGAAAGCGCTCAAGCATTGCTTATTGAAAAATTAAAAAACCCTGAGTTTTTACCAGGGTTGCCGGTTGAAATTAGAGCAGATCCATTTAAAATACTAGGTTCTTTTCTACAATCTTTTATTAAGTGGATAGATTGGAGTCGAGACAAGGGGAGCTGTTTGGGCCCAGGTATTTCTGATGCGTTTTTAAAGATAGTAAATGATCTAGAGGCTGGCGAGCCTCTGAGTTTTAGTGCGCGCGATGATGTGTTTGCGATTTTAATGGGGGTGAATAATTTTTTCGATTTTCACCCAAAAATTTGCACAGACAAAACATCTCCTATTATTCAAATGCTTGCGCAGATGCACAATTTTGTTCAGGAACAGTCATTAAATCCCTATTTTTCAATAAAAAGTTTACTTCTTCCCGAAGATGGCACAGAGAGGCTTCCTATAGATGTTCGCCACGTTGGTGTGGTTGTTCCAGCTAAAGTTGGGCTTATCACAGAGTTTGATGTTGGAGTTCGAACCTACTCTTCCCCAGTAGTTGTAGCTCTATTTCATGTTAACGGTAATATTACAACGCGCTATATTCCTGAGGGAACTACTCAATATATATATATACAAAACGCCAACGGATATTTTTCTCATAGTGGAGTTAAACCAAAAGAAGATGATTTAACTTATGAATCTGAAATGTCCTCCACATCTACTGTATCAGAAGGGGAAGGTGTCTCAAAATCAAAGGAATCTTCCCCCTTCGAGTCTTGTCTTTTTTGTTTGACAATTCCGGTACAAGATCACGATAGCGATAGAGTTAGGGCTAGAGGACTATCAAAAGGTGGTAGTGATACAACCTGCGAATTAAGTTCTAAAAGAAGATCGTTCGACCTTCCGCGTGCTGTACCAGGTCAGCTTGTTGAGGGAAGAGAATTGTCTCCAACCATTTACTCAGATCCCCAATTCCCCCATTCACGAATTATAAGAGCGCCTGGACAACCCGTTCAACTTACTTGTTTTAATTTAATATGTGCCTCAAATTTTGAACAAGCAGCAGCAGTTCCTGTAATTTATCATTGCCTTCTCCAGCAACTCATTCTAGCTGCTCATCCAAATATTGCAAGATATGTATCACCACCAGTAGGGACGATTTTGGAGCGATGCGTGCCGCCTAGCGATTTAGCAGTGATGACAGAAAAATTCGGTTTAGACACAACAACTTCAAGTAGTGGAGGAGCAGCCGGTGCAGGTAGCGCTGGAAAGGATTCGGGAGCATCTCTTGGTGTTATATCTGCCCCTGCAGTTAGGGTAGAAACATCAAGAGAGGCGCTGGTAGATGCGTTTTTTGAAGCAATTGAAAGTAACAATATAGACACATTGAATTCTTATAGAGGAGACATTCATTACATAAATAGAGATGGATACACTGGTTTAATGGTTTCTATCGTTTCAAATTTGAAAGTGTCATTTATGTGGTGTCTTGAACGCAAAGTTGGCAGACAGGTTGATAAAAAGCATAGAATAACAGGTATTACAGCTCTTATGCTTGCAGCAGCAGAGGAAAGTGCATACTATGTAGAGGCGCTAATTGCTGCAAAAGCCTCTCCATTTCTTAAAGACCACCTCGGTCGTACCCCCCTAGATCATGCAGTAATAAATAGTAGACCTCTGCCTGCAACTTATTTACTACGACTGGATTATGATATAATTCAGGGATACCACTACAATGGGATTTCTCAAGTTCCAGAATCGTATCAAAGAGAGTCTCTACCTATAGCACTTGTAAATATGGGGCAGGTTCAATCCAAAGCGCCCGGATTTGAACCAATTAATCCATTTACTCGCTCCGCGAAGGCATTTGGTTGGGGGTCGCAAGAAAGACCTAGGCCTAGATTTGTTTGCGCAAGTTTAAAAGCGAAGTCGTGGGTAAAGGTTCCTTTAGCAGATTACTATACAGACATCATTGCCTCAACAGACCACCCCAATTCTATAAATTTCAAATACCCGTACCTAATTAATTCTCAGGGAGACAATCTGTTTTTGGTTGTTGTCAAAACTTTAAATCAAGCTTGCATAGAAAAATTTTTGAGTCTAGCTCCTTGTTTTAAAGAATATTGTAATGAGCAAAATGACTATGGGGAAACCGTACTCCACTCACTTGTTTTATCTACAGCAGAGGACACTTCCGTGTTGCACAAAGCAGAACTGTCAGCGCTTAATATACTTAATTACTTGAAGAGGGTATGTCCTAAATTAGATAAAAATTTAAAGGACTATCAGAAACGTAGTCCAGCTGAACTCGCAGAAAGTCATGGATTATTCACCTTAGCGGCAAGTATAAATCTGGAAGGACCTTATGTAAAACCCCGCAGAGCTCCGCTCTTTAGCTTTTCTTTGGCACCGCCGCCGCCAGCTCCAACATCTACATTGGCCGTAACAAAATCGTCATAAAATTGGGGTCAAAATTGGGGTCAAAATTGGGGTCAGGCTTCGGTTATTCGGATTTGAAATTGAGTTGGGGTCTGTGATTCGAACCAGGTATGCAGTCATGCAATTTGAAGATTCGAACCAGGTACGTATTGAAATTCGATCAAGGTTGATAGATTTCTTGCACTGAAGATTCGATATTCTTTGTGTAAGACTCGTTGTTAACTAATTGTTTTTTAATAATTTGTAAAATAGAAGTTATTGCTTTTTTTGTGGTTATTTGATTAGATATTAAGGAAAAAATATATTAGGAGTTTAAATATGAGTTTTCTAGTAAATGTAACAGGTGGAAATTCGGTTGGCGCTCAAAATCTTGCAGAGATTTTAGGTGAAGCTGGCCAGTTTCAAGATTCCCTAAGAAGTTCAAAGCTCGCAGCAAAGATCGCTGGTGGTGTGGGGAGGTCTTTACTTCAAGATATTACAAGAGACTTCAATGCACAAGTGTCGCATCAAATAACAATGCCGAAGTTTCCTCAAGTTTCTGATCTTCTTAAATCTGCGAGTTTTAACGTTTCGGATATTGGAGAATTTGGTGCACCAAGTCCGAGATTGGATCTTTCATCAAGAGTTTCTTCATCGTTTATAGAAACATCAACCGGCATTTTGGATAAGATTAAAGAGACGAGTGTTAGCACATTAGGTCTTGTGGCTGGAATTTTTTTAGTAGCGCTTTATGCCCTTTCAAGACGGTAAATAATTCGGATTGTGCAAAAGATAACAGTTTAGATTGCCTGAAAAGGGGGATCTAAAAAAACATAAAGAGCGAAACAGCACAAGTTTCACTTTGATGAATCGGATCGCTTTTGGAGGGTCGTACCAATGTACTGTCCCTCCGCCCTTTGGGGCAGTCATAAAACCACCCAATCCTGGGTGTATCGTTTAAATACCATGTGACGTGAGAATTTCTGGAAAATGAAATAAGTAGTAGGCCGGGCTTTAATCGCTTGATATCTGAAACGGGGTGTAGTAAAATCTTTTGCTATGGAAAGAGCAGACTTTGAAAAAATAGAGAAAATTTGTGAAGAGAAACTTATTTCGGTTGTATTGAGCGCTCCCCAATCTAAAGGAAGTGAAGTTCTTCGAGTAAGTGCAAGAACTTTATTAATTAAAGAAGAGCTACAGTATCAGGTAACGTATCATTACAAAGACAAGGTGACGCATAAAAATTTTAGAGAGGGGGCGTTTCAAAGGTTTTTGGCCGATCTTTTAACTTCCCAGTTTAAGCAGGCAGTTTTTTGCACGGAAAAAAATGATTATTACCTCTTGATCGGGAAAAAAGATACGATGTCTGTTGTGAAAAAAGCGCCATCAAAGTTGCAAGGATCTCTTCTTCACAATCGAAAAAAAAATTATTTGCTTGAAGAGGGAGCTCCGATTCCTTTTTTGGTTGAGATTGGCATCATGAATTCGACAGGTAGGGTTCATGCGGATAAGAGAAATAAATTCAAGCAGATGAATCGGTTTTTAGAAATTGTAAGGGATGTTTTGCCTGCTTTTAAGAATAAAACTAAGATTCGGATCCTCGATTTCGGCTGTGGCAAAGCTTATTTGACTTTCGCTCTCTATCACTACTTTCATGAGATGTTGGGATATGAATTAGAAGTGATTGGTTTAGATCTAAAAAAAGAGGTAATAGCCGATTGTCAAAGGGTGGCAAAAAATCTTGGTTACGAAAATCTTAAATTTTTTTTAGGTGATATTAACTCTTTTGAAGTAAAAGAGACGATTGATCTTATGGTGACGCTGCACGCCTGTGATATAGCAACAGACGCTGCGCTAGAGAAAGCTATTCGTTCAAAGACAGAAGTCATCTTGTCTGTACCCTGTTGTCAACACGAGCTTTTTTCCCAGGTAAAAAATTCGGATTTGAACCCACTCTTAGAACATGGGATTTTAAAGGAACGCTTTTCTGCCCTTGCCACCGATGCCGCGCGGGGAAAACTTTTAGAAATTTTAGGCTATACGGTTCAAATTCTTGAGTTTATTGATCTAGAGCACACTCCTAAAAACCTATTGATTCGTGCAGTCAGAAAAGAGGCGCAAACTTTAAATTCGAGCGCTTTTAACGAGTATCTTGCATTTAAGAAACTGCTTCAAATTGAACCCTCCTTAGAACAGCGGTTTTCAAAAGAGCTTGCACCGTTTTTTGGAAAATAGACATCGCCTATTTTAAAATAAAATCATTATCAATCGATGTCATATTTAATAATTAAAGCATCTTTATTATCTAATAATTGTAAATAATCTCTCTTTTTGATAAAATTTTTTATAAAAAATTCAGAATCAGAGGGGTATGTATATGCAACTAACAAAAAGTCTATTTCTTGGCTGGCTTGCAATCACATCAAGCGCTTTGAGCGGAGTAGTAGATGGCTGTAAAACTCAGAAAAAAACAGACGATATTGCTCAGTCTTTAATAAAGGCGTCTAAATCTTTAGAAGAGGAGGCCTTAACTTTAGACTCTCAAAATAAATCCAGATGCTATACATGGACTGGTTCTAAGGCTGGCTGGCTAGACCCCTGCGTTCAAGAGATTCCAATTCCGATACCTGTAGAAGTTGCTGAAATTTTAGGAGACTGGCGCGCTGAACATGCTTTATGGAAGCGGGTTTTTTGTTCTGAGTTTAGCTTTTATGGCCCACCAAGTGGGGATTTTGCTTGCGAAAAAGTTGAACTAGAAATTATTGGGGCTCATCGTGGTGTAGCTCTTAAGGGCAAGTTGAAGAGCAAGAGGTATCACAAATTACCAAGTTATAGATGTGTTGAGAAAAAAGGAGCCGTCTCCTGTGGACCTATCGGAACATTAGGGGAAATTAATACCTGGTCAATAGAAGAGAGAAGAGTGTATGAGCTTGATCAAAAAAGGGTTTGTTTTGCCCTTCCTGCTAGTAAAAAAACCGGTTTTATGCCTGTTTTTGCTAATTTTAATGCAGACTTCGAATCCCTTTGTGAGTTTATAATAGCCAAAATTACATAGCAAAATTAGTCGCGCCAGAGCAATCTGATTCTGTTGGCGTTGCTTTTTTTGGCTAGTGGGGAACGTCACTGGCCGGTACGCTTTTTACAAAAAGTTCTAGTAGAACTTTTGCCACCGGCTTTATTCCTAGCGGAGGGACCGCATTTCCGATTTGCAAGGCAACGTCATGTTTAGGGCCGCAAAAGGCAAACGATTCTAGACTCTGTGCTATGGCGGTTTCTCTATCAGATAAAGGGCGGGGATCCTTCCAATGATGAAGGGCTCCATTTCCGTGGTTTACGCCTGTTATTGTTTTAAAGGGTTTTGCCCTGTCAATTCTTCTGAATTTTCGCCCTTCTTTGCCATCAACTCCAGGCACTCGCCCTCCTTCTGGAACTGTATTAAGCAGATCTAGGCATGACTGTTTCTTGATTACAGGTATTACAGAATTAAATACGTAAGTATGAACCGATTTTAAAGCTTCTTCTGCAGTAACATAAGGTCTTGATCTAAGTTTTCCTTGCCCGTGTGTCGGGTGGGGCATTGCAAATTTTACCCTGCTACTCAAATCGTTACGAATTCCAATAAATAAAACCCTTCTTCGTAATTGAGGAACTCCAAAATCAGCGAATACGATCGTATGGACAGAAACATAATAACCTGCCGCTTCAAAAGCCGGTTTAATTATAGTATCTCCTCCATGATTTAGAATTCCCTGAACATTTTCAACTAGAAAGTATTTAGGCTGCTTTTCTTTAAGAACCTTTGCAAAACATTTGTAGAGAGATCCACGTTTACCGTCAATACCAGCTCTTTCCCCAGCATAGGAAAAATCTTGGCAAGGGAGTCCTGCGACAATTATATCGATGTCTGAGGGGACTAAAGGGTCTGTTTTCATGTCTATGGTAGTCACATCACGTCGATCAACGAAAGGTTTTACACTCCTTCTGTCAAGTGTAATTTTTTTTATCTTTTGAGCGATTTTTAAAAGATCGGGATCTGATCCTTGGCTAGGTTTTACGCCACTTATAATTCTTTCTGGACGACCAGAAGATCCATTTACGTGAAGTGAGCATGTAGCTTCAGGGAATGCATTTAGCTCATAGGTATCTGCCGCAAGATGGTTAAATTCATTAGCATAGCACACCTCTAGGTCTATTTCCAGTTCGGCTGCAGCATCTTTAAATCCTCTTCCAATCCCCCCAATACCTGAAAAAAACTCCGCTATTCTTACAATTACTGGGGAAGCAGCTCTATCTGTTCTTTCTGCAACAGCTTTATAGGGAGAGGGTAAAACTTCATCAGCACCAGCGCCACTTCCAGCTCCAGCAAGCCCACAGATCTCTGTCGTGATCCTCTTGGAAGGTCTTGCTTCACTGCTGGATCCACCACCCTCCTCCTCTTCGAATTTCCATTTGGCGCTAAAGTCTCTTTTAGCTAAAAGTGAAGGCGAAAGGGGTGATGTCATACTATCCTCTTTAAATTAATGATTTATAATCTAGAAGCTTTGTAATTAAATTTTACAAAAAACAATTCGTTAATTATGAGTGTTTTTCGTTTTTTTGTCTATACCGGCATTGTTTTTTATAATTAATTCTTTAAATAAACTGTGTTGTTTTAATAAATAAAGTTATTAAAGTGGGTGTTTATGAGCTTATACATAATTAGTCAAAGCGGCGCTAAGCCTGAAATAGCTGTAGAATTTGATCAAGAAAATCGATGTGAAATATACAACTCTTTTATAAAAAGTGAGATGAAAGAGTTTGGGGTCTATATTCCTCCAGGTCTTCGGGAGCAATATGCCAATAGAAATTATGTCTTATTACCTGATTCTGAAATTTCTGATTTAGCAGAAAGGAGTTTATTTAAAAAGGCGTTTATAGAAATTTACTTCGATCTTCATTTATCTAATTCTAAGTTTGTTAAAGCGCATTCGAAGGAGGGTTTGTGACAGATTCTTTGAGGCCTGATAGATCTTCGGATGGTTATGAAAGTGCAAGGGCTGAAGCTGAAAAAGCGGCATACCATGCTAAAAGGGCAGAGGTGGATCGAAAAAGGGGGTTAAATCGGGGGGCTAAACCTCTGGGGTTTAAAACTGAGGCCCCCTCTTTAGTGGGAAGAGTTGTAGCGGGATCACCCAAGGACGATCCCATCAGCGTAAGCATACCAGATCCTCTTTCCCCTGTGATCAGAGTAACAAGACCTAGAGGCTTAAGACCTCCAGTTCAATTGCTACCTTCGGTGGTCTCTCCTCCACTAGTCGTTCAACGAGATACATTTGAAGGTGAACCTGTCTATCGTGTCGATATTGAAGCAGAGGGGGATTCTTTATGGATGGAGGAAGCTTTATACCTATGTAGATCTGATTTCAAAGCAACTGAACTTGTAAAGCCAACTGGTTTGGGTACTTCTGGTTCGTATTTTGTATCAAATAGAGAGTTTCAATCCATTGCTATTTTAAAGCCACTTGATGAGGAGTTGGGCGCTCTTAGATCAAAGCGGAAAGATATAGTAATGGCAAAAGAGGGAATAGTCCCGGGAACTTCAGGTTTTCGAGAAGTCGTGGCTGGGAAAATTTTTTCGGATCTTGTCCCTCCTACGGGGCTTGTAACTACCTCGCACCTGTATTTTAGCTATAACCCTGATAAAGAAGGGTTTCAAGCGGTTAAGCAGTGCTCGATACAAAAATTTATCCCAGGGACGAAGGAGGTTCTTCTTTTGGATGATAAAGAAAAGCCCACTCTTCTAACTCATTTATCCCCGATTGTTATGATCGACATTTGCTTGGTAAATTCGGATAGACACGCAGGTAATTTAATGGCTAAAACTGCAGAAGGTGTGGTTTCAGAGGTATTTCCAATAGATCACGGATGTATTTTGCCCGACAATTTAGCAACAGGGGGAACTTTTTTTTGGTTTGGCATCATTGATCCTGCCGCTAAATTTTCTTATGAAGAACAGCAAAGAATTAGAGGGCTCGATCTTGATGAAATTGCCTTGCAACTTGCAATCATTCCTGATTCAAGTGGGGCAATAAATACTTGCGTAACTGGTGTGTTACTAGCAAAAACTTTGTGTCAAACGAATCCTATGAAAGAAATTGCATTTTATTTCATCGACGGGCCAGAGAGTTGTAAATCCCTAGCTTATTTTATTTTAATGATTTCAGCTCTTAGACAAAACCCAGAAATTGATTTTAAGGAGCATCCTTTTCCACAAGTGAGTCCAGAAATGATACAAAGCGTGATTCGTGACATAACTTCTTTCATTGCTGAAAAGAGCTCTGGAAAAGGGGGCTTTTCGGTGCATGGCAAAGTTAGAGAAGTTTTACATAGATGTATGCTTACTGGAAAAAGGGAGGAGTTGCTTAGTGGCGAGTGGAAGGGGCAAATCTAACCCATCTTTTTTAAGAAATTCAGTTTGATCAAGAGGGAAGAATCGTTTCAAGAAGGATGGTTCGTTCTTTAGCTCGTCTCAGTTGTATCGATAATTCCTCTTCAGAAAGCTCTGTTAATAGATGGGGGATAATGTATTTGAATAACTCAGAGTCTGTATCTACCGCGCTCCATGAGATCCCTTTTACAGTTGTCAGCGAGCTTGGCATATCAGCTTTTTTGCAAATTTTTGTCCTTGGATGAAAAAATTCTCCTCTGCTAAAGAGTTGCTCAACTGTGTTGCCGGTTGGAATATACATTGCGGAGTGTAGAGCTTCCTCGAAGGGAAGGAAAATTGCATAGGCGTCGCGTTCTTCTTCGGTCTCTTTTTCGCACATGTGACAAAATGCAGTCGCTCCTGAATCATAAACTATTCCTGCAAAAAGACTTGTGCCAAAAGAGGTTGAATGGGAAGAGAGAGTTAAGTCTTTTGATAAATTACCTCCTCGGTAGAGGATAATAGAATGGGCCCCTATTTCACTACAATCCAGTTCGAGAGATTTTCTAATAACAGTTGTAGGGTGGGGAGTGTCAAATGTTAGAGAATATTGAGCTTTTTCGTTTGGGAGGAATATACTTGTAGGACCGGTTGTAAGAGAAGATATCGCGGAATTGTTAAATATTTCTTTGATAGATTCCTCATTTTTAGAGGTTGGGCTTGAGGAGAATTTTTCCAAAAATTCTATTTCTTTATCGGTATGGGCTAAGAGTTCTGAAAATGTAAATCCAAGAGGGGATTCAGAGGCTTTTTTAATTAATGAATTATTGATTCTATAAGCTGTGCCGATGAACTCTGAGGGGGCTGAACTCTTGTCAGTTTCTAAGGGGGGACAATGCAAGCAGTTTCTTGAATAACTCGGATGGTTTAACATCAACCTGTTGCGAATTAGACCAGCAAGGTACATCTGTTTGGGGCAAAGGGCGTTGTGCTTTAGATCTTCCCGTATCAGTTTATGAATAGCTATTAATTCATAGAAGGTTTTAGGAACGAAAAATAGTTGTAAGCTGGGCTGTAACTCTTGGACTTTAGATACAACTTGCTTGTACCTCTCATGCGCCTCTGATAAAAGCCCTTTTGCAAGGAGTTTTGCCGGAGTATGCTCAGAGAAAATTTCATAACACCTAGAAAAGAGTGGCGGATCGATTGTTTTTCGGGTTCCGTCAGGAGCTATCTGAAATACGACGTACTCTCCTTGACCTTGGGTTAGGATCCCTTCAGGGATTTTTGGGCTTATTGAAAGAGAGGTCATAAATAAAAAAATTATTAATATAATTAATGCTGATGTGTATAATTATATAAATTATTAATTAATACCTGGTCCTTCAATGTCAGCTTAAATGTCAAATATATCTAACTCATTGAAGATTATGTGGACACCTTTATTTTGAAAATAAAAGAAAAAAAAAATTTAAAATATGACATAATAGTTGAAGATGCTGGTCATTTTTTAAAAGATCAAATTATATCGCTTTTTTTATTATTCAAAACATTAAAACCTAAAGGCAC
>ERZ650308.69-NODE-69-length-55930-cov-8.284170_pt1 | contig 55930 bp, 71 predicted proteins | sample MGYA00376244_ERZ650308 | MGnify/ENA primary metagenome ERZ650308 (study PRJEB26733, sample SAMN07839295) | wastewater metagenome | biome: small river; feature: stream; material: water | place: USA: North Carolina | collected 2016-04-26 ... | reverse complement strand
AACCCGGCGCTCAAGCGGGACCGTCCGCAAGCGGCCGGCCCCTTAGCTCTGCGTTGGGCGTCAAAGCCCCGCGTGCTCGCAACACGTGCATTGCAAATTCCGGTGGCAAGCGGCATTCAAGTAGGTCAATCGCCGCAAACGGTTCCAGTGCATCACGTAGCTTGGCGCGCTTTTTTGCTTCCTCCGCATAGAGCGCGTACCAATCATCGGCGCGCTGGGTCAGTGCATCGTACTCCGCTCCGGTCAGCGTCACAACATCAAGCGCCCTGCTCATCGCGCCACCAGTTCAATTTTTGGCGTCTTCGGCGGGTGAATCGTGATGTCCCGCTGGTCGCCACCATCAATCTTGATGTCGCCGTCAGGCACATGGCCTTTTCGGCGCAGCACCTCAAGGGTCAGGCTGACAAAGCATCCGGTCAGCACAGACAGCGCTGTTGAAACATCCTCGCCTGCCAGCTCAAGCAGGGCTTTCTCAAAGTTCTTTTCGGCTCTCGTTGCCATCATGCTGTCACCTTCACAATTTCCCCCATGTATCCGCGCACTCGCAGGCGCTCAACGTAAGCAGCCGCCTTCCTGTCGTCCCACACCAACTTTGCGTCGCACAGCCCCGGCCTGACCTTGGTCAAGCTTTCCTGTCCTGGTTTGCCGCCGAATCCGGCGAACCATTCGTCGCCGATGCGTATTGCGTAGGCCGTAGTCTTGTAATGGTTGGTTTCCATCGTCATCTCCAAAAAGCCGCCCAACAAATCATTCAAACGGACGTGCTGCGCACGCCGTTTAATTCACGCGTCAGAATCGTCATCAGGCCCATCCTTCTCCAGTTCGATATGCAGGTCGTACCCGAAAGGAAGTTCGCCGCTGGCGCGATTTACGGCCCGGCCGATGGCGGCGTCCTTTTGGTGCCGGTCGAGCTTGTTGATCAGGTCTTCGACTTGCTTCTCAAGGCGTTGCCGCTTCGGGTGATGCTCGATGCAGTCGGCGTCTGGATCAATGCACTCGTTGGACGGATCACAGACAACGGCCATGCCCATGATCACGCGGCCGATGCTGCCGCGATTCAGGAGGCGGCGCAGGTTGTCGATCAGCCGGCCGTATTGTTCGCGGTTGGTGAAATCCAGCCATTCTGAAATTTCGCTATCCGGGTCGCTGAACCGGTGCGGGAAGAATCCGCGCTCGATGTCGTCGAGTACGCTGATCAGATCGAGTGCCATGTCGAGGTCTTCCGGGGAGGCTTTGGCCATTTTCATGATGCGATTTCCTCAATGGTGAAATATTGGGCGATCGAGCGCGGCGAAGCGCACTCGTAGTAGTCGCTGCCGGCATCCGGATAGACCCGGTAATAGGGCGGCCGACCGTCGCCGTCCTTAACGTGCTGGCAGCGGTACGACTCACCACGCTGGTAGCCTTCCAGGCCGAAGTCGCCGCGCGGCTCGTTGTGGCAGACGGCGACAAAATCGGTGATCAGCGCGCTCATAGCAGCACCTTGGCTAGCAGAACGCACCAGCCGACAGTGACGACGATGCAGGCGATGACAATGACCGTCAGCGACGGGCTCTGGCTGCACTCTTGAATGATTCCGTTCATGACTTGACTCCGTGGACGTCTCTCATGTGATCGGCGAGGCCGGCTTTCTTCACGCGCTTGCCGCACGTTATGCAAGCCGTCTTCGCCACGATTTTGGTACGCAGATGGCCGCCAGATCCTCCGGGCTTTTTGCAGCTTCCGCAGGTACGCGGATAGCCGACCGCTTCGCCCAGGTAGGCGCCGCATTCCTGGCAGGATTCGCCTTCGATGATCATGTCGGCGTATTCACCCATGATTGGCTCCGTTCTTCCGTTGATACTCAACCAACGCCGATGCCCACTCGAAGTAGGAAATCTCGGCAACGATGTAGGTGTGCGGGGTGATGTAGTCGACGAGCATGGTCAGACCCCGGCAAATTGACGGGCTGGGCCGAACGCTTTGGCAACGGCCGGGTAGTAGCCACAGGCAATCCGGCGCAGCCAGTCAAGCGTCGGCGTTTCCCATATCTCATGGACGTATGAATCGCCAATGTCGGTATGGACAATGACGGCGCCGCGATACTTGCGGCCATCGAACTCGACGCGGAACGTGGCGCGCTTGTGCGGGCCAGTTTCGTTCTTGCGGTAGATCGCCACGCCGTTGCGCAGTCGGCGCAGGGCGGACTTGAATTGCTTGTTTGACATTTCACACTCCGTTGTAAAATGATTACTTATCGGTAGGAAATCTTAGTATAGCAAACGAGTAAAAAATGGCAAACGAATCTTGTGCAGCAAACGGAGAGCGGCAGAAGGTGTTGGCGATGTTCCGCTCGGGTAAGTCGAAGGCCCAAATCGGCCGCGAACTCGACAAGGACAAAAAAGCCGTGGGGAGGATCATCGCCCAGGCTATGCGGGAGAAGGAGGATCGCCATGTTTCCGCTCGGTAACGCACCGAACTGGCAGCGCATGATTGACGGTATCAAGGAGTGCTGCGAAGACCCCGACATGGATGTTGTTGTCGCGTGCCATGACAAGGAGGAGCGCCTGGTTGTCCGGGCGCGCGGCGAATCGGTATCGATTCCCTACGCGGAGTTCATGAGCTGCATCTTCTGGTCAATCGCAATCGCAAAGATCGGCCAGAAGGTCGCCGATGCGCTGAAGGCAACGGAGGTGGCGAATGTCTGATCTGATCGCCAAGGCGAAAGCCGCCCTGTGGCTCATCTGGGATTTCCTGATCCCGCAATTCATCACCGAGGATGTCGCGCTGCGCTATGTCGGCGACGACTTCACGGCCACATGGTCGGAATGGGACGACTACGAAATTGCCTGTTTGCTGACGGACGTTGAGCCGGGCCAGTATTTCGACGGGATTGCCGAGGTAGATTGCTTCACTTGGCTCGGGTTCGGTTTTGCGTACCGGATCGGCGACTTCCGGGCGTTCGTGAATCCGCATGGAGTTCGCCATGGTTGAGAAAGCGAAGCGCCCGCCCGTCGATTGGGAAGCGGTAGAGCGCGAGTACCGTGGCGGCATCCTTTCCCTGCGCGAAATCGCTGACCTTCACCCAGGCACCAATCACGTTGCTATCGCCCGTAAAGCGAAGAAAGACGGATGGGAAAGAAACCTGTCCGAGAAGATCAGAGCGAAGGCCGAGGCGCTTGTAACAAAGCAATCTGTAACAGCAGATGTAACAGAAAAAGGCCGTGTTTCAGAGCGCGAAGTGATCGAAACGAACGCCCAGGCTATCGTCAATGTCCGACTGTCACATCGAACAGGACTGAGCGAAGGGCGAGAGATCATCAAGTCAATGATGGCCGAGCTATCAGCGCAATGCGGCTCCGAGAATGCCGAACTATTGCGCCGGCTTGGCGACATGATGCGCGCACCGGATGAATTCGGTAACGACAAGCTCAATGATCTGTACCTGAAAATCGTGAGCCTTCCCGGTCGGGCCAAGACGATGAAGGATTTGGCCGACTCGCTGGTTAAGCTGATTGACAAGGAGCGCCAAGCATTTGATTTGGACAATGGGCCGGATGATCCGAATTCGGACCTTGTATCGCTGACTGATGCCCAGCGCGCCAGCCGCCTTGCTTTCCTGTTGGCGAAGGCGCAGAAGCAATGATAGACCTTTCGCCGGCTGAGTTGATCGAGTTGATGAAGCGCCTGTCTCCCGAGGAGCAGGCCGAACTCGACAAGCTGCTGACGCAAGGACTGCCGCCCTGGTTGCCGCAGGTTGGGCCGCAGACCCGGGCCTATGAATCGCCGGCTGACATCATCTTTTACGGTGGCCAGGCCGGCGGCGGAAAAACCGACTTGCTGCTTGGCCTATCGCTGACGGCGCAGAAGCATTCAATTCTCTTCCGGCGCCAGGCGGTGCAGTTGGTCGGTATCGAAGAACGCATGACCAATATTCTCGGTTATCGGGAAGGCTACAACAGCCAAACCGGCGTGTGGCGACTGCCTTCCGGTGGCCGCGTGCTTGAGTTGGGCAGCGTCAAGGAGCCCGGCGACTGGATGAAGTATCAGGGCCGAGCTCACGATGCAAAGCTGTTCGATGAGATATGCCACTTCACCGAGTTGCAGTTCCGCTCCCTGATCGGCTGGATGCGGACGGATGATCCGACTATTCGCCAGCGTGTTGTATGCGCTGGAAACCCGCCGACAGACCCAGAAGGCGAATGGGTTGTGCGCTTCTGGGCGCCATGGCTGGACCCGCAGCACCCGAACCCGGCCAAGGATGGCGAGCTGCGCTGGTTCGTGACCGATGAGAACGGCAAGGATCTGGAAGTGCCTGGCCCCGAGCCTGTGATGGTCGGCAAGGAACTGATGACGCCCAAGAGCCGGACCTTCATCCGGTCATCGGTCGACGACAACCTGTTCCTGCAAACGACCGGCTACAAGGCGACATTGCAGGCGCTGCCGGAGCCATTGCGTAGCCAGATGCTGCGCGGCGACTTCATGGCTGGGCGCTCTGATCCGGTATGGCAACTGATCCCGACCGAATGGATCAAGGCCGCTCAGGCGCGCTGGAAGCCGCGAGACGCCAAGGGGCAGATGACGGCGCTTGGCCTGGACGTGTCGCGCGGCGGCGAGGACAAGACATCCGCTGCCCGCCGGCATAGTGAATGGTTTGACGAGATTCTAACGGTGCCTGGAAAGGTTACGGATGACGGCCCGAAGGCGGCTGGTTTCGTCGCGCCGCTTATTCGCAATGGCGCCTGCATCTGTGTCGACGCTATCGGCATCGGGTCGAGCGCCCTTGACTTCATCAAAGGTCTGAACCTCCTTGTTCTGGCCGTTGTTGGCTCTGAATCAAGTGGCGAATTCTCGGTAGCTGGAAATCTGCGCTTCAAGAACAAGCGGGCTGAAATGTATTGGCGCCTTCGTGAAGCCCTGGACCCGACCGCCGAGGTTCCGATTGCGCTGCCGCCTGATTCCGAGTTGCTGACTGACCTTGCCGCTGTTCGCTACAAGGTTGTGCAGATGGGAACTTACGCCGGCATTCAGATCCGCGACAAGGACGAAATACGCGAAGCGATCGGCCGCAGTCCTGACAAGGGCGACAGCGTGGCAATGACGTTTGTTTCAGGAGTTCCGGCGCCTGGTTCTGGGCGATCCAGCGGACGCAGTAGAGAAGCGCCAGATTGGCGCACAGGCTAAAAGGAGCAATACCATGAATCCAATGACCGCCGGGATGGCAGGCCAGGAGTACGAGAACCGCGCCGAGGAGAAGCGGGAAGGCGAGGGCGTTGAAGAAGGGCTGTCCCTTATCCAATTCACGCAATGGGTGACGGAATGCGAGCAGCAGCCAGCTTGGCGCGTCAAGGCTGACCGCGAATGCGACTACTACGACGGCAATCAACTGGATTCCGAGGTTATGCGCCGGGCTCGGGAGCGTGGCTTGCCGCCGGCTATCGAGCCGTTGATTGGGCCAACCATTGATTCCGTGCTGGGCATGGAAGCCAAGACGCGCACCGATTGGCGCGTGATCCCCGATGGCGACAAGAAGAATGACGATGTTGCCGAGGCGTTGAACTATCGGCTGAATCAGGCAGAGCGCCATTCCCGGGCCGACGCCGCTTGCTCGGCGGCCTACGCCGGCCAGATCAAGGTCGGGCTTGATTGGGTCGAGGTGGCGTGCAACCAGAACCCGTTCGAGTATCCCTACACTTGCAACGAGATCCACCGTAACGAAATCTGGTACGACTGGCTGGCCAAGCCGGACATGAGCGATGCGCGCTATCTGATCCGCCGCAAGTGGATGGAGCGCGACAAGGCGGCGCTGATGTTCAAGGACAAGGCCGAACTGATCGAGCATTCCGGTTCTGGCTGGACGCAGTTCGACCCGGGCATGCTGGGCATGGATGGCGGGAAGATGACCGACCTGGCCAGTTCATGGATCGATGAGCGCGGCTGGTCGATTGAAGAACAGCAATGGCGCGATGCCTACAACAAGCGCGTCTGCCTGTTTGAAGTCTGGTATCGGAAGTGGGAGAGCGTGACCGTCATCACCGCACCCGATGGCCGCGTGGTTGAGTATGACCCGACCAACATCATGCACGACCAGGCGATTGCGCTGGGCATGGTCAAGGTGTCGCAGGTCATCATGGGCAAGGTTCGGCTGGCATGGTTCATGGGACCGCACCGACTGAGCGACAAGCCGAGCCCGTACAAGCACAACAAATTCCCCTATGTGCCGTTCTGGGGCAAGCGCGAGGACCGTACCGGCGTTCCTTATGGCCTGATTCGCGGCATGATCTACCTGCAAGACGAGGTGAACGCCCGGATTGCCCGAATGCAATGGGGCTTGGCCGCCACGCGCACGACGCGCACCGAAGGCGCCGTGAAGGATAGCGATGCTGTCTTCCGCGACGAAGTAGGGCGGCCCGACGCTGACATTGTTCTGGATGCCGACCACATGCGCCACCCTGGCGCGACGTTCAAGGTCGAGCGCGACTTCGAGCTGAACCGACAGCAGTATGACCGCCTGGTTGATGCGCGCGAAGGGATCAAGCGTACCGGCGGCATCAACGATGCTTTCATGGGCTCGGCGCAGGGCAATTCAGGCGTGGCCAACGCCGGTTTGCTGGAGCAGAGCAACCAGATGCTGGCCGACATCAACGACAACTTCAAGGATTCACGGCAGGCCGTGGGCGACTTGCTGCTGTCGCTGATCATCGAGGACATGATTGGCAAGCGGGAAACGGTGTTCATCGACGGCCAGGCGCTGAAAGATGACCGAATCGTTGAATTGAATGTGCCGATGGTCGATGAGGCAACCGGCGTTCGCTACCTCGACAACGACGTTGAGCGCACAAAGCTGAAGGTGACGCTGGCCGACGTGCCGAGTACGCCGAACTTCCGGACGCAGCAACTGGCCGCAATGAGCGAGGCGTTCAAGTCGGCGCCGCCGGAATACCAGAAGGTGATGATGCCGCACTTGTTCAGCCTGATGGATGTCCCGAACAAGCAGGACATCGTGAAGGCGATCAAGGAACTTGGCAACGCGCCGACGCCAGAGCAGATCCAGCAGCAGATCGAGGATGCAGTTGCCGAGGCGCTGCTGAAGGCGAACATCGACCTGAAGAACCGCGAGCTCGACATGAAGGCGCCGCTGATCGAGGCGCAGACCAAGAAGACCAAGGCCGAGTCGGTCAACAAGAACGTCGAGGCGCAGTTCGGGGCGATCCAGACCGCCCAGACGATCACGGCCATTCCGCAGACGGCGCCGCTGGCCGACATCCTGTTGCAGTCGGACGGCTTCGAGGACGCCAACGGCGGCACGATCATGCCGGCCGCCCCGGTTCCTGTGGCTGGCGCCATGCCCGCCATGGAAGGGCGCCCGGTGCAACTGGACCCGACGCAAGTTCAGGCGATCCAGCGCGAGAACCCGAGGACATCGCGGCAAGCGCTCGGCATTCTCCGCAATACCAACCCGCTTACCCCGCTCAATCCGGCCACCGGAATTGATGCGGGGATCGAAGGCGGCCAATGATTTTTCAACCAGCAGCACAACATCGGAGTAAATCCAAATGAATGACCAAGCAATCGAGCAGGAAATCCAGGCCAAAGGGCTGACGGCGCCGCGCATCACGCCGGCTGACATCGAGGCGAACATTGTCGCTGAGTATTTCTTCACGGCAGAGCAGGCAGTAAGCGGCTTCAACGCGGCCATGGTTGATCGCTTCCTAGGCTGGAAGTTGCCCAAGGACTTCGCGCCGGATGCCGGTATCTCGTTTGAAGAAGGCGCGCTGTGGCCGTCCGGAACCAACCTGCTGCACGCTGGCCAGGCCAAGGAAATGCTTGAGTACGTCGTAGGTGGCGCTCCGGTTTTTCCTGCACTCGGCTTTCTGACCTTCTGTGTCCTCGTTCTGCGCAACGGCTTCACTGTGACCGGGGAAAGCGCCTGCGCCAGCCCTGAGAACTTCGACGCCGAAGTTGGCCGCAAGATCGCCCGCCAGAACGCCATCAACAAGATTTGGCCGCTGATGGGCTACGAACTGCGCAGCGCCATTCACGCAGCCGAAGAGGCTTGCCGATGATGCGCTATATCGGTGTAAAGCTGATCCTATCTGGCCATCAAGAACGTCAGCGAAACAGTCAGCACTTGGGTTCCGAGTATTAATGATGCTCTGGCCGAGGATTGGTGCATCGTTGAATAAAAAGACGTTTGACTTTTTTGCAAAGTGATAAACTGTGATTCATTGCTGTGAAGCAATTTGTTCCCGCAGCCGGAGCTTCCCCCGAAAGAGGGAAGCATTGTTTTAACCGCTCACATACCGCGTCACGGCGATAAGTGATCGGCTTGGTCCCGCTGATAAGCGATGCCAATCCCGAAGATGGAGCGCGAAATGTCAGGTCGTACCATTGATGATTTCTTGGATGATGCCAATGCGTTCAACGCATTGAGCGACGAAGATAAGGCGCTGCTGGTTTCCGGCGGTGTTCTTGAGGGCGAAACCAAAGCCGATCCGGTTGATCCGGAAATCAAGGCAGAGGAAAACGGCGAACCGCCCGCCGCCGTAGTCGAGCCTGAGAAGTCAGCCCCTACCGATGTTGTTGAGCCCGTTGTGTTGGCCAAGGATGGTCAGCACACGATTCCGTTCTCCGAACTGGAAGCCGCCCGCGAGCGCGCCCGCCAGCTTGAGCAACAGGTTCAGGAACTGCAAGCCGCCAAGGAAGCGAAGCCACAAGCCGAGCCCGCCCCGGCAGCCCCGGCAGTGACCGAGCCGGCGCCCGATGAGGTGCTTGCTGCTCTGGTGCGTGAGCGTGACGAGGCGCTGTTCACCGGCGATACGGAAGCCGCCCACCAACTGAGCATGAAGATCATCGGCATTCAGCAGGATCAGGCTACCCAAGCCGCCCTGGCCGTAATGGAAAGCCGCGAAGCGGAGAAGGCAGCCAAGGATGCGAAAGAATCGGCAATGTCGGAAGCGGAATCCCGCGCCGCCGTGCTGGTCGAGAAGTATCCCTTCCTGAATCCGCAAGGCCCGGCTACCAACACGGACGCCATTGATCTGGTTGTCGCCGAGCGCGACCGCCTGATGCAACAGGGAATGTCGTTTGCCGATGCCGTCGAAAAGGCAGTCGGCAAGGTGGCGCCCCTGTTCGATAAGGGTGTTACGACCAAGCAACCCGATCCCGTCGATGTGGCCGCCAAGGCTGCGGAGGCGATTTCAAAAGCCAAGGCCACTGTGCCGACCAGTCTTTCCCAAGTCCCTGCCGGCGCCGCCGTGCATCACGACGAGGGCGAGGCTATTCGCAGTGATAGCGGCCTGTCTCTGATCAATCGTTTCCTGGGCAAGAGCCCGGAGGAAATCGAAAAGATCGTCAATCGCGTGATTTAGTTTTTACCGCCCGCCGTGAGGCGCGCATTCCAACTTCAGGAGAAACACCATGGCTGATACCGTCATCCCCTACGGCGCCCCGCAAGCCGTACAGGTTCAATCTGCGGGTTTGTTCGCTGCTTCCATGCAGCGCCCCACCACGCTTAACCGACTGACCGGCAAGCTGCCGCAACAGTCCGATGCCGAAGGTAGCCTGCGCTTCCAGTCAGGCAACGAAATGCCGATCGTCCGTTGTATGGACCTGGCCAAAGGCGCCGGCGATGAGGTCACTTTCGACCTGATCAACCCGATTGGCGGCAAGCCGATCATGGGCGAGCGCTATGCCGAGGGCAAGGGCGACCGCATGGACTTCTCGCAAGACTCCCTGCGCGTCAATCAAACCCGCAAGCCGATCTCGGCCGGCGGCACGATGACCCAGAAGCGTACCCCGCACCAACTGCGTAGCCTGGCCCGAGCCCTTGGTCATAACTACATGACCCGTCTGGAAGATCAGTTGAAGCTGGTTCATCTGGCCGGTGCGCGTGGTTTCGCCAATGATGTGGAATGGGCTGTTCCGCTGGCTTCCGATCCGGACTTCGCCGACATTTGCGTGAATACCATCAAGGCGCCGACCCGTAACCGTCACTTCATGTCGACCGGCTCGGGCATCGAGCAGATCGCCGCCGCCGGTAACGAAATCTCCATCGCAACGACCGACGTGATGAACATCGATCTGGTGGATGCCCTGCGCACCAAGCTGGATTCGATGCCGCTGCCGCCGCCGCCGGTTCGCTTCGAGGGCGACCAGATGAGCCAGGACGCACCGATGCGCGTGTTGCTCTGCTCGTCCGAGCAATACACCTCCCTGGTTCGTTCGACCAACTTCCGTACCTTCCAGGCCAACGCCATGGCCCGCGCCAACATGGCCAAGCAGAATCCGCTGTTCATGGGCGAAGCTGGCCTGTGGAACGGCATCCTGATCGTCAAGATGCCGAAGCCGATCCGCTTCTACGCTGGCAATCAACTGAAGTGGTGTCCGTCCAAGACCGCCAATACCGAAACCACGACCGACGTTGTGCCGGCCGCTTTCGGCACCAGCTACGCCGTCGACCGTGCGCTGCTGCTTGGTGGCCAGGCGCTGGCCGAAGCCTACGGCAAGGCCCGTCAGACAGGCAATCCGTACTTCTGGTCGGAAAAGGAACTGGACCACGGCGACAAGCTGGAAATCCTGCTCGGCATGATTGCCGGCTGTTCCAAGATCCAGTTCCAGATCGATCACGGCGACGCCAAGGAATACACCGACTTCGGTGTGATGGCCATCGATACCGCTGTGGCCTTGACCTAATCGAGTGGGCCGGGGTCCGCCTCGGCCCCTTCTGATCCAGAAGGAGATTCAAAAATGGCAACTGTCACCAAGAAGCGCATCAACAAGGCGCAACAATTCACCTCTCCCTACGGCAACAAGTTTGCCCAGGCTTTCAACTACACGACCAACGCCTCCGGCGTTCTGGTCGATTCCGATCAGGCAACTGCCGTTCAGGTCAATGACGTGGTGCGCCTCGGCGTGCTGCCGGCTGGCCTCGAACTGCATGATGCCCAGGCCATCGTGTCCGACGCCTTCGCGGCTACGACCACGGCTGACATCGGTTTCCTCTACACCGATGGCGTTGATTCGTCGGCTGTTCCGCAGGACGCGGCCTACTTCTTCGCGGCCCTGAACACTGCCGCGACTGGTCGCACCCGGGCAACCGCTGCCAAGGCGCCGGTTCGTCTTCCGAAGGACGCCTATCTGGTGCTGACCCGCAAGGGCGCCGCCGACTCGGCTGTTGGTATTGCTGATGTCATCGTCGAAGGCATCCTGCAAGGTCCGATGTAATCAACCAAGGGGCCGGCAAACGCTGGCCCCTGTCCCATTCGGAGTATGAACATGATCCCCATCAAGTATATCGGCCATCGCCCTGTCTATCGTGACGGCGCGTGCGGCTCTGAATTGACCTTTGAGCAAGGCCAAACGCTGCTGGTGGCTGATGAGTTCGCATTGAAGATGCTGCGTCATCCGTCCGTCTATGAGCGTGGCGATGTGGCCGCTGCTGCCGGCGAAGTCGTTGAGAAGGAGCTTGACACCGACAAGAAGGATGCCCAGGACAAGAGCGAGGAAGACGCCCAGGCAACCCGAGACACCATCGCAACGATGACCAAGGATGCCTTGGTGAATTACGCGAAGGTTCATTTCTCGGCCGACCTCGACAAGCGCCGTAGCGTTGCCGATCTGCGCACGCAGGTTACTGGCCTGTTCGATCAATTCGGCACGGATTAAGCCATGAACCTGCGCAGCCTCATCGAATTGTTCCGTTTTCGGTCGCAGGATAAGGTTCGCCCTTACTTGTGGCCGGACGATGAGCTTGCGCCTTTGTTTTCCGAGGCCGAAAAAGAAGCCGCGATTCGTTCCAGGCTGATTCACGACAGCGAAGAATTCACGGTCAAGGCTGGCGAAACGACAGTGGATCTTCCTGATTTGCTGTTTGACATCCAGTACGCAGAGCTTCGCTATGGCGATGGAACGTCCAGGGAAATCACTGGCACCGACCGGCAGACTTTGAATTCACTGCGGCCTGGCTGGCGCACCAAGTCAGCGCCGCCCGTCGATTACATCCATGACGATAAGGCATTGGTCTTTGGCGCCGTGGCCGATGCTGACTGCACGCTGTATCTGGAGTTCTATCGCATTCCGCGCGAGGCGCTTGAGGGTGACGATGACGCGCCGGAGATTGCCGAAAATCACCACATGAATCTGGTGGATTGGGTGCTGTTCCGCGCTTATAGCAAACCCGATCCAGATACCCAGAACCCGGGCAAGGCAGAAGACGCCGAGGGGCGTTTCATTGCCTATTTCGGCTCCCGGCCTGACGCCGATCTACGCCGCCGGCAGAACGCCAACCGGCCCCACCGCAACCGTATTCACCCGTGAGGGAATCATGGACGCGCAAATATTCCAGCTTGACGAACAGCGCCGCCAGCGCAGCACGGCGATAGCTTTCCCGGTGCCGGCTGATCTGATCACCGCCACCCGTAGCGCCACGGAGTTCTTTGCCTGGTACGCCGGGGCAATGCTGACCATCCATGTCTCCTTTGTCCGGTCTGCAATCGCCGCCATGCAGAACAGTTTCCAAATCGAGGCCAGCAATCATGAATAAATCCCTGCCGCGAGGCATCCGTTTAGATAGATCGCCATCTGGTGGAGTTGGTGATGCGGCATACCTGCGCAACAGAAATTCCGTACTCAGATGCGAGCCTTCTTTGTATGCCGCGCGGCCCACTCTTGGCTCGCTCTCTTATATCCACGGCCTGTTCCTTAGAAATTTTTGCGGTGATGCATTTCTCACCGTTTTGCATCGTTCCGTGATTGTTCATATCAAGCTGGTTATCTCTGTGTGTCGCCCACCTAAGGTTTTCGACGGAGTTATTTCGAGGGTTTCCGTCGTTATGCGCCACGTCGGTAAGTGTCTTGTCGACAGGAAACCCAAGAAAGGCAATCGCAACCAGTCTATGGGCCATCCTTCGACACGGCTTACCAATTTCATCTCGGAGTATGTAAGCCGTGTATCCGAAGCCTGTTTCAGAGCCCTTAATCAAAATAGGGGTTTGCCGCCATCCAAGAGTCTCGTCAGGATTTCTCCACGATCTGGCTTTCTTTCGCCAAGAGCGAACCTCTCCGCGCTGATTGATTTCGTATTGGTCAAATCCTGGAATAGTTTTCCACGTGTCCATTTTTAGATATGTAGGAGGTTGAAATGAATAAGAAATTACCACGTGGAATTACGAATTGCAACCCGGGCAACATCGAGCGTGGCAAAGACCGCTGGCTTGGCATGTCGGCCGATCAATCAACTGACCCGCGCTTTCTTGTCTTCGACAAGCCCGAGTCAGGCATCCGCGCCTTGATGCGCCTCCTGATCAACTATCAGGAGCGCCACGACATCAAGACGCTGCGCGCCGCGATCAACCGCTGGGCGCCGTCTGCCGAGAACAATTCGGCGGCCTACGTGCAGCATGTCTCCCGCCTGACTGGCCTCGACCCTGACGAGCCGATCGACTTCCTCGACGAGTACATCTGCACGGCAGTAGCCAAGGCGATTGTCCGACATGAGAACGGGGAACCGAAGGCATACGGCGCTCCCGATAACTGGTTTGCCGATGATGTGTATCAGCGTGCTGCCGTGATGGCTGGCTTCGATCCGGTTAGCAAGCCGCTGACGCAATCGCGCACGGTGGCCGGGGCGGTGATTGCTGCCGCCGGCACGGTCGGCACCATCGCTGCCTCCCAGTCGTCCGGCCTGCCGGTGACGGCCGATGACGTGAATAGCGTTGTGCAGGTGATTGGCCCGCTGCTCGGTACGTCGGTCATGGCCGTCCTTTCCCCGGTAGCTTCCATCGTTGGTATCGGCCTGACGCTCTATGCGCGCTGGGATGACGCCCGCCGGAAGATTCGATAGGGGCTTGCCATGGGGTTCAACGTGAAAGAGGACATCATGAAGGCCATCAACGGGACTGATGACCCGGCGATGCGCACAGTGTTCATGCTGATGCTCGGCTTGTTCGAGGCATTCAACGAGAAGCTGGATAAGGTTCTCGGCGACGAGAAGGCGATGCGCGAGGCGGTACTGAACGGCCATGAGCCGGTGCATCACTCGCATCATGAGTGGATCGATCGGCAAATGAAGCGTGAAATGGAGTTTGAATCCCACCATGAGTGGGTGGAAAGGCGAATCAAGCGCGACCCTGAGATTGATGCAATTGTCGCGTGGGCAACAGCAGCCAAGAAGCGCGAGGAAGAAGACGCCAAGAGCGGTCGCAAGATACGTGACGGCTTGATCGAAAAGACGCTTTGGGCCGCGCTCTGCATTGCCGCCTTTGTTCTCGGTCGCGGCGGTGTGTGATGGCCGACCCCCAAGACATCACCATCAAGCAGGGAAAGACCTTCATCCGCGTACTTCGCTGGGAGACGGCCCCTGTCGTGCGCAAGCCAATCACAGGCATTTCTCTCGCCTTCGGCGCGCCGCGCATGGATGTAGTCGGTCATGGCCTTACAAACGGCTGGCGGGCTTATGTTTCCCGCGTCAAGGGAATGATCAACCTCAATGCCCAGAACAACCCGCCGCGAGCATCCGATTTCCATCCCTGCACGGTCATCGACCCAAATACGGTCGAGTTCAACGATGTCACGCCCGTCGATAGCAATGGCCGTGAGTGGCCGGCTTGGACGGAGGGCGGGTTCCTTGAATACAACACGCCGGTCGATCTGACAGGTTACACGGCCCGCATCAAGATCAAGAACAAGGTCGGCGGCACGGTGCTGGCCTCAAACGACTCGGCTGACGAAGCGCTCAATGTCATCAACGTCACCATCGACAACGCAGCCAAGACGATCACCTTGACTATCGCGGCTTCGGCAACGGACGACTTCGCTTGGACGAAAGGCGTCTATGAGCTTGAGATGGTCAGCGCCAGCGCGGTAGTCACTGATGTAATGAGTGGAAACGTGACTGTGACCAAAGAGGTGGCGACGTGAGCGTTCAGCACGAATTGACTGTATCGCAACTGCGCGACTACTGCGATGCCCATATTGCAACGGGTCATGGCCAGGCAAAGGTGGCGCTTGATCGTCGCGGGCTCCAGTTCCTGACCGATCGGGCGAACGTATTTGTTGGCCTTCCGCATGACGACAACACGCACAACGAAGAGTGTGTGTTTATCCGAGCAGTCTTCTAGGGGTCTAACCATGCAATACACGATCAGGAATGAACAGCTTGGCGCCAACGTCGCTCAGTACGCCGCCGACGCTCCGAAGCTGCCCTATGAAATAGACCCGGCCTACGTTGGATCGGAGTTCGTCACCTACGACGAGGAAGGCAACGCGGTTGATGTGGCCGCCATCAAGCCGCCGAACTGGCGCATCGATGTCGGCGCCTTCTTCGACCGCTTCGGCAACGAAAAGATACCCATTCTTTCGTCTAGTGACCCTGTGGTGCAGGCCGTCATCAAGGACGCATCAGTTCGCAAGTACATCGATCTGCACGCCCGCCGCACCGACCTTGAACAAGCCTTGGGCCTTTTGGTAGCCAAGGGCTTCGCCATCAATCCGTCAGCCATTCTCGATACCGAGCCGACCGCTGACGAAATCTGGAGCAAGTAACCATGGCAAAGACATACACCGCCGCCGCAATCGGTATCGCCTTCGCGTCCAACAAGTCACTGCTGGGCTTGTTCAACGCCCACGCGACACGCAAGGTCAAGCTCTACCGTGCTTGGCAATTGAACAATCAGACCACTGGCGTAACTGGTGTTCTGACTTCGTGTTCGTTGCGCAAGATCAGCGCCCTGTCGGCCGGCGTAGCGGTCACTCCGGTCGCTCACGACACAGGTAACGCCTCAGTCGATTTGACCTCGATTACCTGCAATACCGGCGGCTCATTCACCAATACGGGCGACAACGCAATGCGCGTCTGGATGTGGTCAGGCGACGAACCGACTGTGTCTTCCGGCACCTCTGACGAATTCCAGTGCATCGTGCCGCTCATGTGTATCTGGGACTCGACGGGCGATTCCAATATCGAGCCGATCACCCTGAATACCAACGAGGGTATCCACCTGTTGCAGCCCGGTTCAAACGCGGTCGGCGTGTCCGACATCTTCTTTGAATTCACGGTGTCCTGATCATGAAAGATACCCGCACGGTACTGGATAACGTCCGAGCCAAAATCCCGGCCGGCGCAAAGCTGATCGTCGCTTACATCGACGTCAATGGCGTCGTTCGCCTCTCGCAAGCCAACTGCACTCAAGACGAAGTGGTGCAGCTTGGCAGCACTATTTCTTCTGCCGGGATCAGGGTGGCGTAAGTGGCAAAGGCCCAGTACCGGATCAGCACGGATAGCAATGGCACCAGTAATTTCGGGTTTGCCTACCTCGCTATCGTGAATCCGTCTGGTTCCGGCAAGCGCCTGACATTGCGCTCGTTGGAGGTTGCCCTTCATGGCGCAACTACCTCGGCTTTCGGCGTTACCCCGGCGACGTTATACAAATGCGCCGCACCGCTCGACGGCGAAGACATGATAGATAACTCGGTCGCCTTCGACTCGTCTGTTGCGATTCCAGCAACCGTAAAGGTACGTCGCGGCGGCGCGGCAACATCTTACGGCAGTATTGTTTCCCGCCTCAATGCGGGCCGTAGCTCAGGATCCGCCGGCAAGCAAAGCATGTTGCTTCTTGGCGTGCAGAACACATTTGGCAAGCGCGGCAAGCGCCCGATTTCTGGCATGGTCAATAGCAGTGGCGGGGGCTACAACACCGAGCCGATCACGCTTCGCCAGAACGAAGCGGTTGCGCTGGTTGTTGATCAGCTTGCTGCCGGCCGTATATCGCAAGCCCCGGTACGCGTAAATGTCGTCCTGGCGATCAACGGAAAAACCGTCGCCTGGGACTTCAACGCTAATCCATACCCCGGCGCCACGTTGTTCTCGGCGGAAAACACCGGGACTGATCCGGTCATGCTGTTGTCGTGGGGCGTTATGGATGTCGGGACATCCGACACGCCGACGTTGCGCGTTGTGCCAATAGGCCAAATGTACGCCTCGAACATCGACGACACCAGCAAACGGAACGTCGGCGTCATGAAGATGGACTCAGCTTCGGCTGATTTCATCGGTAAGGTCTATACCGACATCGGGATCATCCCGCAGGGCGTGCCTGAAGTCGCCATTGCCGATTCGTCGCCGACTGGCAATCTCCGCAGCGTTAATTACCTTCACACCAAGGACTTGACCGGCCCTGTTTATCGCCAGATACAGGTAGAGGCTTGCCATTTCAAGCCAGGGGCGCCTTGGATACCGGACACGTTCGGCCTGAGCTACATGCACCGCGGCATTGACCTGCTCTGCCGTCGATCAGGAATAACACTGAATCAGGGCGAAGGCATCGCCATCGTCAACTCCGCTGAAACAATGATTTTGGTTCAGGCGGCAATGGGCGGCTGGCAGCCGATGACGTTTTCTGCGCAGGTCGATGTTGAGAACGCCAGCCAGCCGTACCTGACGATTACCGGCCTTGTTCCGGGCAGCGACATCGTGGTTCTTGATGCCGGAACAACAAACATCATGCAGCAGATCGACAGCTACAGCGGAACTAGCTGGTCTTGGGCATACGACCAGGACGCGCTGCTGTTCGCCGACATCGCCATCTATTTGCCAGGATACATCCCGCGCGCGTTCAGGAATGTGCAGCTTGGCTCCGTAGGGGCATCGATCATCGCGTCACAACAAGCCGACCGTAACTACGCCTAGATAGGAGAAACACCATGGCGAAAATCACCTCGAAGTCCCTACTCAACGTCGGCACCGAGATTGTCATTGACGAAACCGCCAAGACTATTCGCTTGGTCGCCGCCGGCAACCTTGTCGCCAAGGATGGCGTGACGCTGCAAGCGGTCTATTCCAAGCTGGTTGATCTGTGGGCGACGGCCTCCTATCAGGATAGTCCGTTCCCGATGTACGCTATCGACGCCCTGTCTGGTCAGTTCCAGATCGGCACCGATGGCGCCACCTATTCTGGATGGACTTGGTACGACGACACGACGCGCAACATGCTGCGCGATGGTGGTTGGTCGGAGTATTCGAGCGGCGGCGTCCTGCAAGCGCAATATTCCGGTTTCGTTGGCCTTGGGTCGATCAATACCGGGGCGCAGCCGTATTACCATCTGGCAACGACCGATGCGCCGACCAATTTCCCGTTCGCTGACCAGTTCAATGCAGGCGTCAAGGTTTATGGTGATGCCTCGCACGGCAACTTTGACAAGCGTACCTACGCCAAGACTTTCTGTCGGGAGTACAGCAAAAAGTACAAGTCCTCGGTGTTGGCCGATACCGGCAAGACTGGCACTGGTGCCTACCTCGTCAATTTCCTGATCGCAAACGAAGACGACCTGAAGATTCAGGCCAACGATGCCGCCATGTCTGGTGCACCGTACTCTGGCATCACTGTCAGCTACTACACGGCCAATCAGAGCCGCACCATCGGTGGTACTGGCTACAACTTCAAGATCATCATCGACGGCAACAACGCCACGTTGGAGCAGATTTACACCAAAATCCAGTATCTGCTGCGCCAGAACAGCAACATCAACGCGGCTGGCACGGCAGGGACGATCATCGGCAAGACGGCCGCTGACCTTTTGTCTTTCGTCGGCGACACGCTGGTAACAAGCCAGTCGGTTTATATCGACAACATCCTACCGGCAGACAGTAACCGTATCGAGTTTTACGACGACAGCAATACCAAACGCACCAACCCCTACACGGCGGCCGGAACGATTTCGTTCAATGCCGCCCTGGTCGGCGCCGGTTCGTCGTATCGACTGATGTTCTCTGCGCCGCCTGGTGCCGGCAATGACTATGGCGAGGCTGGGGCAATCACGGTAAATGACGCCAGCGGCACGCCGATTACCGGGACGATCAGCGCTTCGCCGATCAGCTTTACCTATGACTATGACGGCAACACGCAGGCCGGATACTCGGCGGGTACAGATCGCCCTGTAACGTTGATTGGTATCCGCCCGGGTTCCGGGAAATTCGTCGTTGCGACCGGCACGTTGACTCGCTCGAAGACGATCGCGCTGTCGCTGGTTGCTGAACAAGATCGGGTTTATGCCTAATGGCAATTACCTTCGATCCTGCCGCCAAGCGGATCATCCTTGATTCCGCTTCTGTATCCGCTACCGAGATTTACTCCCGGTGGGTGGATTGGGCCGCGATCGGTGACAACGCGAAATACGGCATGGTCATCCGTCAGGTCGGATCAGACGACCTCGGCGGCGGGTTATCCATCCCGCCATATTTCTTCCTGCAAGGCGCGTGGCGTGTACGCCCAATGGAGTCTAGCCACACGCTGATCATCACCGGGAACCTGTTCGTCGAAGGCGGCGGCGTGCCTGTAGTCAATACGCTCGGGAATTACAACGTCGCTGTGCAATACACGGTGCCGGTTCAGGCACAGGGTATTTCGGTATCCGGGTCTACCGGGCCGAGCGCCGACAGCATCGCAGCCGCAGTAATCGCCGCGCTTCAGGCTACCCCGTCTGTGATCGCTGATCCCGTCTGGAACAAGGTGCTGCCATGACGGCCGGCGAATACCTCGTCGCCAATTCGCCGCTCTCATCCGGGACGGCGCTTTCCCATTTCATGGCGCTTCAGTTCGGCGGAACCGGCCCTGGCGAGACGGTGTTTGCTTCCCGATTCTCAGTGGTGACTGGCGAAAGCCGGATCGACGTTACGCAGCGCGCAAAGCGCAATGCGCCAGAAGACAACAAACAGCCGAGAAAAGAAGAAACGGTGTCGAGTGGTAAGGCGGCGTTCGCTTTCCTGCCGGCCAATTCCATGAGCGTTTTCAGCGGACCGCCCGACGAAGTATTCGTGACGCTGAAACAAAACACCGCCCTGGCTACGAAGGATTTTTGCCAGATCACAATCACCCATAAGAAAGGCCAAAAATGACCGTCCGAATCTACCGCTCTACCGACTTTGGCGCGCCGCAACTCTCGGGGCAGGTCGGCACGCTTATCTCTGTCCTAGACGCCTGCCTTGTCAATGGGTACGGAAGCAACACGATTACCTCGCTGACCCAGTCAGGCGGGCTTGCAACGGCGACGACGAACGTACCGCATCAATACACGAACAAGCCGAAAGTCTTGATCCAAGGGGCAGGTGCTGGCGAATATAACGGCGAGGTAACGGTTACACCGACCGGGCCTAGCACATTTACTTTCCCAATAGCCCCGTCTGCCCCTGCTTCAGCCGGCGGTACGCCGACCTGCAAGCGCGCCGGCAGTGGATGGACGAAGCCTTTTGCGGACGGCACCTATGTTGCCGCCTACAAGCAGCCAGCCGGGTCCAACGGGTTTTACATGCGGATCGACGACAACTCGACGGCGAACGTTGCGCGGATGCTCGGCTATGAAACGATGACCGACGTAAGTACCGGCTCGACGCCATTCCCGACGACCGCCCAGCTTACCGGCGGTACGCACGTCATGAAAAGCGACGTTATTTCCGCAGTCGCGCGCCCGTGGGTACTGGCTTGTAACGGCCCGATCATGTACCTGTTCATCTCGGTCGACAACAATGCCGCGTGGGTGAACGCGAACGGGTATGCCTTTGGCGACATCAGGAGCTATAAGGCCGGTGGCAGCGATGCCTATGGGACAGTCATCATTGGTAACAACGCAGCATCGATGTCGAATAACCAGTTCCAGGCCACGTCAAACAGTGTTGCAACGATTACGTCAGGGCATTGGATGACTCGCTCCTACACCGGCATTGGCAGCGCGCTTGCGGTCGGGAAGTCATCCGACTACGCCAAGGCACAATCGGCGACCACGCTAGGATCAAACGGCATTCCATATCCGTCCGCCGTCGATGGCGGCCTATATGTCGCGCCTATCTGGATTCACGAGATAAGCCCGACGCTAGCGCCGCGCGGCGAGCTTCCCGGCGCATGGAATCCGCTTCACGCTCGACCACTTGCCACAGGCGACGTATGGGCGCCCGCATCCGGACCATTGATCGGGAAGATTTTCGAGGCGGTCAACCTCTACTCAGCGAGTCAAGTACTCATTGAGACATCGGATACGTGGTAAATGGCGACCGTAACGACCCTCTCGGTAGCGGTTTCACCCGCTTACAGTTCGTTGATTCGGACGCCACCCGCCATCAATGGAAAACGCACATTCGGCCTGATGGAACAACTGCCGACTTGGCGCGGCGAACTGTCGACGAACTATTCCGGGGCGGCGTTCATGTCCGTCGACAAATCCGGAGTCATCTCCGGGAAAGTGACGCTCGACGAGACGCCTGTCCCGTATGCCGACGTGTTTCTTTTCTATCTACCGGCGATGTTGCTCATTCGCACTGGCCGAACCGACATCAACGGCAACTACTGGTTTTACGGCCTGGACAAATCGTCCAGCAAATACGTCGCGGTTGCCCGCATTCCACCGCACAACGCAATGATTTTAGACACTCTGACCCCGGCATAAAAGGAGCTTAGCCATGCCAACTATCACTCTATCCACCGATTTAAAAGACGCGGTGCTTACCGCCCTCAAGGGAAAGATCGACGGCGGCGGCGCGGCCGGCTCGGTCAAGATTTACACTGGCACAAAGCCGGCCGGCCCGGCAGTGGCAATTACCAGTCAAGTATTGCTCGGGACGCTTGTCCTGTCGTACCCCTGCGGTGCCGTCGCAGACGGGGCGCTGACCTTTAGCCCAATCACGCAAGACTCGTCTGCCGATGCAACTGGAACGGCGACATGGGCGCGGATTTTCGACAGCGCAGGTGTCGCCAAGATCGACGTTGACGCCTCGGTGGTCGGCGGCCCTGGATTCATGCAGATGAATACGACCAGCGTCATCATCAACGGGCCGATCCTGATCAACTCCTGCGTCATCACTGCCTAAATGCCGTACTCGCCGCCGGCTGGTAACGCCGTCAATTTCGTACGTGATCTAGCGGCGCACATTCCGCCGCCTGGTGATCACGTCGATTTCCACGGCTATACCGAGGCGTCGTACGTTTCCATTGGTAACGGTAAGCTGTCGATCGGTGGTGTCATCGACGCTTATGTGGCGCCTGTCGGGTCCGGCATCGGCGTATTGCTGCTGTCCGGAGAGTCGGTAGTAGGTCACGGAATTTCTGGCGACAGCTACGGGGTGCTTCTGCTTTCCGGGGTGATCGATACAGAGGTTGTCATCCCGACCGCCGATGCGGCCGGCGTTATTGTGCTTTCCGGGGTGATCGATACGACCGTCGTCGTTAATGCCCTTTGCGCTGGCTATGTTCCATGGGGAGGCGGGATCGACGTTTTCACGCGACCGCCGCAAATCGACATCGAATGTTTCGGGGCTTTGCCTGTATTCAGCGGCTCGGCGGATGTCAGAAGGGGAGAGAATACATCAGGCTACGGGAGAATGGCGCTCGGCGGGCAGGCTGCCGTCCGCGTCGGGCGCGTGGCAATCATGTCCGGAAAGGTTTCGTTCGGCGGTGCGGCGAGTGTCCGCCGAGGCGAGCGAATGGATGCGTACGGATCTCTGCATTTCTCTGGGTATGCAGATGCCGACTCGACGATGGCGGTTATCTGCACTGCATCGGCGGCGTTGAATCTCGGCGGGAATGCCTATCTGCAAATCCCCATTGAGAATAACGAGGCTCCAGAAACATTCTTCATTATTGACCGCCAGGATAGTATTTATGTCTTGGGACAATGACGACGATCTGTTCCCGCCGTTGCAGACCCGGGAAGGACCGGCTACGGGGCATGCCAACGAGCGCACGATGCTGGGCATCGTTGGCGGGCAGAAGACAATCCGCACGCAGCTACGTGACAACCCTGACGGATCGCAGACCCGCCTGAAGACGCGCGGAGGTTTTGCCGATTTCGTCACGACCGGCAGCGATGAACAAATCGCGCCAAAGAAGGAGTACATCGGTACATTTGCCGGTGTTCCTGTCTCCTATTCCTACCCGAGCGGGTATAAGAACGGCAAGGTATTCGCTCCGATGGATGCGTCCATGGCCGAGGAAGAACCGGGGAGCATGTACGTTCTGTACGAGGCGAAGGGGCCGAAGCGGTACTACAACGAAATGTACTCGACCAAGCCAGGAACGAACCTTAATCGAGAACATCCCGGAAACCGAAGCTGGAAATGGAAAAGCAAAGGCCGCATCGTAAGCTGGTGGTCGCCGTCGCCGATGACTGGTACATCGGTGCCTTCCGGATTCAGCTATACACCGCAATTGCTGGGCGGGACGAAACAGGCCAAGAAGAATCTCGGCACGACGTACATCGCCACGTTCTCAGCTTGGATAACAAACCGGACATCCATCTTTCTCGATGGGGTCAAGGTTTTCTCTGTCCCGGAGTCCTCTCGATGGATTTACGCTGCTGCCGCCACTGAGATTGACACGGGGAGCGGCAAGCAGACAGTCATCCTTATCCTGACCTCTGCCGCGTGGCCAAAGAGCCGGTACGAGATACCGGATGGCCCGCTCCGGTTGATGAGCTACAACGTCGATACCGCAGAGTTCAATGGTGATATTGCTACAACGGAGAACAGTTCAGCGGCTGACACGCGGTTCATTGCAAACTTTGCATTTAATGAGGCTGCCACGAAGGTTGCCTACACCGTGACTCGTTATTCGCCGGAAGGATTGGCAAATAGCGAACACATCATGGAGATGGACACCGCAACCGGCAGCGAAACAGTCGTACGCCGCGTCACGCTGCCGACGCCAGAATACAGATTCTGGGCTAACCCGATAGGAATCATCGGGTCGACCAACGCTTGGGACAAAATAGGCCCAGGATCAAACAGCGGAGAAATGACGCTCGACATAGTGCGTGGGTTTTTCTATCAGGTGAACACCCTGAAGTACGCCAAGCTGATTAACACAACGACCGTCGCCTGGAACGGCGGGGCGCTTGTCGGACTAGCCAACGGATACGATACAACGCCAGATGGCGGCTGGAGATCGGAAGGAACGCTCTATATGGCGGTCGGACAGGGCGGGCCGACTGGCGCTACGGTTACAGGATCCGGCGGCGTGCTGGACGGGTTTTCCTATCAGATGACCAGCACCACGAACATAACGCTAGACGGAAACACCTTTGGCGACTACACGCTGACCCATAATGCGCAGGCATCCGGGTCTTCTGGCGGGGAGGAACACAAGCCGCTCTACCAGGGAATTGCGTCACAGTCGTACGCCTTCGATAGCTCGTTCAGCGGGTTCGGAAGCTACACCGCTACCGGAGAAGGGACTCGGGCCGACTTCGCCATCGTTACGGCAGAAGGTGATGCGGTGGTTCTTGAGTCGACTGGCGGGTTTGAGTACACGGAAACGATCACCGGGAATAGGCCGGCGTTCGGTGAAAAGACGAGTATCACGAACAGAACAGGGGTCAATTTCACCCAGACGCCGACCAACGCTTTTTTGCGCTACGCGAACGGCGTTCAGGTATCGCTCCCGGGAGGCGGAAATAGCTATGCCAGCAGTACGGCGGGTTCGCTTGGCGCTGGTGATCTCGTCTATAAGGGCGGCATCACAAGCTCGTTCGACGGAACGACAAGGGTGGCGTCAATAGTCGCGCTGGCCTATTCAAGCGGCGAGTGGCAACCAACGTGGGCGCACCTGTCATCAACAGACGGGAGCGTGGCGGTCGAATGGCCGGGGCAACACGCGCATCTCGAAGCACCGATTTTCTTTGCGAAAGATAAGGCTCTCAAATGAAGACTATACCGAAAGGCCCGTTTCTCGGAATAAATAACCGCCTTCCGGCCTATGCGCTGCACAAGGACAAGGTGGGAGACTTCCTGCGCGATGCCGTCAATGTCGATGTCGATAACGCCGGCAGCCTTCGCCGCCGACGTGCGGCCACATTGGTTCAGGCGCTGGTTGCGCCGCATTCGCTGCACATGACCAGTGACACGACTGGATACATGGTGCGCGGATCGAGCATCTACGCCATCACCTTGCCGGCCTACAGCGAGACGCTGTTCAAGGTGCTGACCTCGAATAATCCGGTCAGTTGGCTGGAAGTTGCTGGCCACCTGTACTACTCCAATGGAGTTGATTCCGGGCGGATCTCGTCCGGCGTCTGGTATCCGTGGGCATTGCCGACGCCAGCGGCGCCAAGCGTGAGCAGCATTGCCGGCGGGCTCGACAAGGGCGCCTATCAGGTTGTCGTCAGCTACTGCAACAGCGCGACCGGGGAAGAGGGCGGGGTATCGCCGGCCACGCGCCATTCCCTGGCGACCATCGGCGGGCTACGGGTCACATTGCCCGGAGCTACGCCGGGCGCCACGCACATCAACGTCTATGTCTCGACGGTGAACGGGTCGGTTCCTTTGCTGGCGGCCACAGTCGCAGCAGGAACGCCGACTGTCGATGTCGCTGTACCGGCAACTGGCCGGGAGGCAAATGAGCGATTCGAGGCGCCATTGCCGGCCGGCACGCAGCTATTCGAGTTCAACGGCTGCCTGTGTTCAGTCAATGGGTCCGATGTCTTCGAGGGCATTCCGTACCGCCATGGCTACTACCTGAAGACGGAAGGGCGCATTCCTTTCCCGGCTGCCGTGAGCAACGTTGTTCCGGCTGAAAACGGGGTGTATGTCGTCGCAGACATTACCCGATGGCTCCAGGGCGCGGTGATGACCAAGGCGGAAATCGTCAAGGACGTTCTGCCCTATGGCGGCGTGCCTGGCACTGCATTTGTGATGGACAAGGACGCCCATCAAGTAGGCTGGTTCAGCCGCGACGGGATAGTGCTGGCCGACACCATGGGCCAGGTCAAGGCGTTGATGGCCGACAATGTGGCGCTGACTGCCCCAGCTTCCGGTGTGTCGGCGCTGTTCTCCGATGGCGGCTATAACCGGGTCGTCTCCTGCGGCTGGTGCCTGAATCTCGATACCATGGCTGCTACGCAGTACAGCGGCTACGACTTCGGCAGCATCAGCCGAGGTTACGGAACCAAGGTGGACGGCATCTACGCGCTGACCGGCGCCGGCAAAGTCGCCTGGACGATCGATCTCGGAAAAGACAATTTCGGCACCGAGGCCAAAAAGACAATGCCGGCCGTCTATCTCGGCTACGCATCGGACGAGGTTATTTCCCTGCGCGTGCAAACGCCGGAGCATGACTACACCTATCCGGCAAGATCCTGCTCCAGTGATCTGCAAATTCATCGTGTCGATCCGGGCAGGGGGCTGTCCGCAAATTGGTTCGATCTGTCGCTGCTCGGCGAGTACGATTTCACTTTGGCTACGGTCAGCTTCGCGCCAGTAGCATCCACCCGGAGGATTTAATTATGTCGAACATCGTCAATCTTGATCCCTATGTGATTGCGCACAATGGCGATCCGAATAGTTCTGCTGTATTTTCGATCCCAAATGCGGCCACCCAGGCGGTAGGCGCAGTAATCAATGCCACATGGAACCAGGCGCTGGCATCGAAATCTGAATTTACCGACAAGATGACTGCGGCGTTGTCAGGATTTCTAAATTCGACGACAACACCGCATGTTGTCGCCGGCACTATCGCCGTTCCGTCGATTGCCGAGCCGGCCGTGAACATTCCGTCCAGCGTGGACAATACGGATGTAATGAGCATCTTCGACTCGAAGTATCAGGAACTGGTTGGGCTCCTGTATCAAAAGTTGATCGATTTTCGGACCTCGTATTTCCCAGACGAGTCGGCTACCTATGTTGCTGCCGAAACATGGTTAAAGGAGGCGATCGCAAATCCTGAATCCGGACTTCCTCCAGCAATCGTTGCGCAAATCTGGGGTGACGACCAGGCGCGCATCCTTGGCGACAAGACGCGGGCGCAGGATGCAGTTGTCGCCCAGTTCGCCGCCCGGCGTTTCCCGCTGCCGCCGGACGTTGCTGCAAATGCCGTGCTTCAAATTGAGCAGAAGGCGCAGGATGAACTTTCCGAATCGAGCCGCAAAGTTGCCATTCTTTCGGTGGAGCTTCAGCGCTTCAACGTCGAGAACATCCTGAAGCTGCGCCAGATTTCCATGTCGTCGGCTATCGACTACATCAAGGCGCTTGCATCCGGGCCGGACATGGCATCCAGACTGGTCGGGGTAGGGTATGACGCGCAGAGCAAGTTGATCTCGTCGGCGGCCACTTTCATGAACGCTCGAACCGGAGCGGCCGAGCTGGTCAGCAAGGTGAATCAGTACAACAACTCGCTGACCTTTGACGCTGCTACCAAGAACCAGGCTGCCGACATGACCATGATCGAGGACAAACTTAAAGGATTGCTTTCCGAGGCTCAGGCCATTGCTCAGATGACTACGGCGCTCTTGAACAACCTGCATGTCAGCGCATCGCTGGCTTCCAATGGCGGGTCCAATACCATTGGATCGGCTGACGTAACGTTCTAATTTACAGGGCGCTACGGCGCCCTATTTGCTTGCCTACTATGCAGCAAGCCGCCGTATAATTCGTTGATTAGGAGGCCATTATCATGGGCAAAGGAAAGCACAAAGGCGGCATCTGCATGGCGGATGGTGGAATTACCCGGCAGGAAACGGCTGATGAGGTGATGGCCAGGATGACAGCAAAGTACGGCGCGCCAGCGGCCGGTCCCGTTCCGCAGCAGCCAGCCCCTGTCGCACAAACTCAGCCGCAGCCAAAGCCGTCACCGAGTCAGCCGGCGAGTTCCGGGCAGGGCATTCTTGGTATCTTGCGCGGGCGAAAGGAAGCCATTGATAAGGCAGTTGGCGGATACGCCAATGGCGGCATTGTCCGTGGTATTGGGACGCCGACATCCGACGATGTTCCGGTGAAGATCAAGGGGAAAGACTACAACCTGTCGGATACCGAAGCTGTGCTGCCATCGAAGACTCGCCAGGCGCTCGGCGAAATGCTTGGCGCCAAGCCTGGCGACGTAGCTCAGGCGAATGCGCTGGTTGAGAAGTTCATTGAGCAGACCAATGGGAAGCCGCCGGTATCCGTCGAAGAAGGCACCAATCTTGCCGATGGCGGGCTACTGGACGAAGAAGCGGGGAAGATGAATTACCAGGCGGTAACAGGTGTTTCTGCACCGGCGCCAACCCCGGCTCCGGCTCCTGTTCAGGCGCAGACGACCCCGGGTATTTCGCTTGGCCGCTCTCCGGCACCGACGATCTACGATAACGGCGGGCTTCCTGCTGGCGTGGTGCAGCGTGGCATTGATACCATGAAAAGCCAACTGGCAACCCCGGCAGAGCAGGCGGCCGCTAGAGCCCCTGGTTCGTCGTCGAATTACGTTGGCAACGGCCCGACTGACCCCGATGTAAATGGCCGCAACGCAGTTCCGGCAGGCGTACAACGCGGCATTGCAACAATGCGCAGCCAAATGAACCCGAATCCATCGGGACCGTTCGCCGAGAATGCCGCCAACTCGGCGGCCGCAGAAAGCCACCTCCAGTCGCTTTATCCATCAGGCACTTTCGATAGTCAGCAGAAACAGGCCTCTGTTGGTGTCGGGCCAGGTTATACCGTCACCAACGACGTGGCCGGCGCGGCGAAGATTCGCTCCGCGCATCAATCCATTCTCGACGGGTCGCCCAGTTCAGCCGGGGCGCAGTCAGCGGCCAATGCCAACGAAGCTGGCCTGTCTGGACGCCAAGGCGCCTACATGGTAGAGAACAACCTGCGGTCATTTGAGGACAAAGGCGGCGGCATTGTTCGCCAGGTTGGCGCCAATGGTAGCCGAACGTTCACCAATGTTGGCACCGAGAACGTGACCGATCCGAACAAGAAGGTGCAGGTAAATTCGTACAACGGGGCGGCCGACAACGAATCAGTTGCAAAGGCGAATTCGATTCGTCAGTCGATCATCGACAAACAGCCGGTGGGCGGCGTAGGCATCCTAGGTGACGGCGGGGTGGGCGCGCTCAACGACGAGCGTACCGCGCGCTGGCGTCAGGACGAGCTATTGAGCGCAGCCAAGTACGGGAACCGGGCGGCCGGAGACGCTATTCATGCGAACGCCAGTCTTGCGGCAGAAGGAATGCGTAGCGCAACGACTGCCCGAGGACAGGACATGACCAGCGGAATAACTGCGCGAGGTCAGGACTTGACCGCGAATACGGAGGCTAACCGGCTGGCAGTCGAATCTCCGCTGAAGCAGGCGCAAACGCAGGGAATCATGGCGCAGACCGAAAGCGCCTCAACAATTGCCGAGATCCAGAAGAAGGCGCTTGCCGGCGATCAGCAGGCGATAGCTGCGCTGAACTCATTGCGAGGTAAGGGCCAGGCATCAGACCGCTACCTGACCGTCCCGGGCGGCGAAGAAATCGGCCCGGATGGCATGACCAAGATCAAGAAGCCGAGCGGCGTATTCGATGCGCAGACGCAGAAGTTCGTGCCGATGGATGGCGGGCAGGCCGGGCAGGCGCAGGCGCCGGCTGCGGCAATCGACTACCTGAAGAAAAATCCGAATCAAGCCGCTGCTTTCAAGGCCAAGTACGGCTATCTCCCTGAAGGATTCTAAGAATGAGCAATCCGTTCGACCAATTCGACGGCGCAAATTCCAGCGCTTCCAATCCCTTCGACCAGTTCGACGCACCGCCTGCGAACAAGAAGCAGAACAAGGGGATTGCCGGCGACCTCGTTACCGACCTCAAGCGAGGCGTGGAACAGTTGCCGAGCATTGTCACCGGGCTGGCCGACATCCCCGTTGCTGCAATCACTGGCAAGCCGCTGATCGGTCAGGCTGCCGATACAGTTGGCGGGATTACCGGATTCGCGCCGTCGAAGTGGGCAAGGGATGCAGAGGCCGAATACTCTCCCGGCCGCGTTGAGGCCAGGCGAAATGTCGACCAGGCTTGGGAAGACAACAAGACGCCGTTTGCCGACGCGGCAGGCGGCGACTTCCGGGGTATCGGACAGATCGCCAAGTCGTACATCCAGAACCCGCAGCAACTGGTTGGCTCGGTGGTCGAGTCGTTGCCGAGCATGGTTGGCGGCGCGAAGGCGGGGCAGTTTGCAGCAAAAACACTAGGCGTTATTGCGCCGAAGACTGCCGGCTTTGTTGGTGAAGGCGCCGTGATGGCCGGTCAGCAAATGGATCAGTTGTCGCAAACTGATGCTGATCCGCGAACCGCCGCCGCTGCATCTGCCGCAACCGGCATCACTGGTGGCGTACTTGGTGCACTCGGAGGAAAGGTTGCGTCGAAGCTCGGCGTCATCGATCCGGATGTTGCCCTGGCCGGTGGCGCATTGCGTGGCGTCACCGACGAGGCGAAGGATCAGACCGTCAAGGGGATAGTCAAGGAAGGCGCCAAGCGCGTGGCCGGCGGTGCCGTCTCCGAAGGTGCGTTCGAGGAATTGCCGCAATCCGTTCTCGAACAGGTTCTGTCCAACCTCGCTCAAAGCAAGCCTTGGGATGATGGTGTGTCGCGCGCCGCCGTCGAGGGAACGCTGGCCGGGGCGCTGATGGGTGGCGCCTTCAACGTCATGCCGCCGAAGCAGGAGAAGAAGGCCGACGCGCCGCCGGCCGCCGATACGCCGGAAGAGAAGCCGATGCTGGCTTTGCCGGCGCCGACTTACACCGGGACGCCGGGCGACCAGATCATTGCCGCCGATTCCGAGCGCCAGGCAGCCATCGACAAGGCGCAGGCCGAATCGAATGCTATTTGGGCGGCGCGCGATGAATATGAGCGCCAGCAGGCCGAGTACCGCAAGCGCCCGATGCCGACCATTACCAACGATCCAGAGCCGATTCAGCGGCGTATCGACGCGCTGATGGGGATCAACGAGGCGCGCCTGCAAGGCTTTGCCCGTACAAACTACGAAAAGGCGCTTGAAAACGCCTTTGCCGAACAGATCGGGTTCGTTTCCGGCAAAGATAGCCAGGAAATCCCGTTCACGATGGGCGACTACCTGAAATCCAAGGTATCCGCAGCGGATATTGACCGCAAGAGTGTAGCAAAACAACCGGCTACTTCTGGCATTGCTGACGCTCCGGTTATCCCGGTGGTCGGCACCTTGTCTGCTGCCGCCAATCTGGCCGTGCAGAGCGGAGCCCATGCCGCGCATGTCGCCCAGCAGCAAGTCGCTATCCAGAATTCACAAGCCGAGGCCAGCAGTACCAAACCCGGAAAGGCTGACACTCCGACGACTGGCAATCGTGAAGCAGCCCCGCAGCTTGGAATACTCGCAGGCATCGCCGCGCAAGCTCCGAGTATTGCGCAGTCCGCTCCGAATACTCAACCGCAGGGCCAAGGTGGCATGCCGGCCACGGCGCAGCAGGGCGCTCCTGTTGTGACCAGTCCTGCCAGGGTGGAGAATGGACAGCCTGGCTGGAGGGAGGCAGCAACGGCTGAGATCCAGCGCCGTGGCGTTCAAATAAGCCAAGCGCAGCAATCCAATACTGACGCAATAGCGCCGTCCGCAATGGTCAATCCTGACGCGCCGGCGGCGAATAGTGCATCTGTACCTGCACTAAAGGCTTCGGATAGTGCCAAAGCGCCAGAAATTCAGAACGGTGATGGCGTAACAAACCTGCCCACCGAGAAGCGCGGCATCAAGACCATTGATCGCTGGAGTGCCGAAGAACTACAAGGGCGCCTGGATCGTGGCAACCTGTCGCCGGGATCCGAGCAGCGCCTGCGCGCCGAGTTGGCAAAGCGCCAGCCGGTGAAGCAATCGGCGCCGCAGGCGTCTCCGCTGACCGTTGGCAAAACACCGAACGGCGCCGAGCCCGTGACGGTGCGCAATGGCGTTGTCCATGTTGGCGACTATCCGGCCATCGACTACGAAACCGAAGCGGACATTACCGTGCCGGAAGGCGCAACGCCGCAGCAGATCGCCGATGCGCTACGCAATGGCGGGGCGCTTGGGTCAAGGAAGATTTTCGGGCTGAAGGCTGACGAGCAGAAACCGCAGGAGAAGCCGGCCGTTGAAGACACAATCGGCTGGACGCGCATGACGACGGTCGAGCGCGAAGCATTGGTCGCCAAGGCTGGCTGGGCAGGCAAGACGCGCGGCATCAACCTGGGCGGCGCCATCGTCGCCAAGCAGGCATGGGGGAAAATGAGCGAGGCGAACCGCGCCAAGTTGGTGGCGGCCAGTCAAATAGCCGTCAAAAAAGAGAATCCTTCTGCTGCAACGGTCGCCGAGGAAACGGCCGCGCCGGACCAAGCACCGATCAAGAACCAATCCGGTGACGCTACCGAAATGGTCGACGCCGAACTTCCGCCGAATTTCGATCCTGACATTCAGTACGCCAAGCGCCAAGATGGATCGTTCAAGACGAAAGGCGAATACTCGCCCGAAGAATGGGCGGCATACACGAAGTCAGTAATCGACAAAAAGCTATCACAGCCGAAAACTGACACTGCGCCGGAAGCCAAGCAGGAACAGGCGAAAGCATCCTCCAATAAAACTGACCGTCGCCAGATCGATGCTACCCGCGACTCGCTGTTCATGGCCATTGCCAAGTCTGGCGGAATGGATACGGGTGAACTGTTGAGCAACGGCTTTGACGCCTCCGACATCACCTATGAAAGCACGGCCCGTGTCAGTAAGAAGAGTGGCGCGCTTGGCAAGAAGCCGCGCCGGCCGCTGTCTATGGGTTTCGGGCTGCCGCTGCACAAGAAAGGCGGGATGTCGTTTGACGGCATGTTGGAGGTCATGAAGCAGTACGGCTACTTGCCTGAAGATGCCACAAAGAACGACGCCATCGACGCTTTCCGTAAGGAGCTTGGCGGCGATCATGTACTGACGCCTGATGCCGAGACGCTGAAAGCGGAAGCAGACCAGGCCGAGTACGACGCGCAAATGCTGGCCGAGCAGGACCGCATAGACGCCGAACTTGCCGCGCAGGAATTGGCTGAATCAGAAACGGGGTATGATGAACTGAACGACGATCAGCAGGCGCTGGCGGATGCCTATGCCGATCTGGTCTTTGAAGAAGATGCGGCGCAGCAACCGGAGCGCGTCATCGCCGCCGGCATGCGCGCCCTTGGATTTACCGAGGATGAAATCAATGAACAACTTACAAAAGATGCAGAAGCTGCACAAGCTGGCCGCCAAGCTGCCGAAGGACGAAGCCAAGAAGGCGGCGCTGGTCGGCCTGGAAATCGGGCGCAGGATGAAGGCGCACGTCAAGGCGGCCAAGAAGCAGGGCTGACACTCGAAGGGCAGACCAACGCCCAGGCTGCCGAGCAATTCGCGCAGCAACAGGCCGGCGATCCAGCCGAGCCGACCAAGGAACAGGCCGACCGCGAACGCGATGCCGTTCCGTTCTCGCTTTCCGAGCAAAGCCAGCCGAAGCCGCAAGGCGTGCAAGCTGGATTGTTCACGGCCGATGGCCGGGTAAGTTCTGAGGCGAAGCCAGCAGAAAATCCCGATGCTCTTGACGCTGCGAAGATTCGTTCAGGATACGCGCACCGCTCGCTTGGTGGCCTGTCAGACAAAGTGAAGATGGAGCAGGGTTGGTTCGATGCCGCCGTCAAGGATTTCGCCGAGAAGGTTGGCAAGAATGCCGAGAGCGTCGAACAGAAGGCGCTTGCTGACAAATTGCTGGCTGAGTTCAAAGCAGAATACAAGACGCGGCGCTATCGCGTGATGGATGTTGGATCGTCTGTCGTTTCATCTGCCGTTGCCGGGCGCAACAATTTCAATTCATCACAGGCGGGAAAACGAGGATCAGCCCTTGACCGAGCAGAGCAATCGTTCTCTGATTGGCAAAATGATGCAATCGAAAGCGGCGTTCGCGCAATTCGCAATGCCAGATCGCCGGAGCAGGTTTTGGCCGAGCAGAAAGCCAAAGATGACAAGGCGGCGCGAAACAAAGAGAAGTTGCACAGCCTGATCGGAAAGCTGATGGCTTTCAAGAAGGGCGATGATCTTCAGTTTGGCAACTATCCAGTAGCCCTGGTCACGATGGATCGTGAGGGCTATCCGTCGAGCGTTGTCGTTGATGCAACGGACCTGACCGACAACAAATTTGACATCGCCAAGATGCTTTTCAATGGCGACAAGGATGCTCTTCGCTCGGCGGTCGATGAAATCCTGGCGGAACAGATTGAAAAACAGCAACCAGCGCAAGATGAAGGCGAATCTCGCCAGTACAACACGATGGCTGAAATCGACTCGGCCATCGAGGGCATCTTCGATGGCTCATTGTCGCTGGATGAATACAAGTCGGCATTCCGTGGGCTGATCAAAAACAAGGATGCAATCCTTGCCGAACTGAACAAGCAGACCAAGGACGGTTTGCTTGGTCGCCTTGGCCCGATGATGGCGTATCGCCTGAAGACCGCCAAGAAGAGCGAAATCGTTGACGGTTCGTTCGAGGCGATCCGAAATACGTTCGCATTGCGGCGTTCTTTTGGTCCGAATTCATACACGATGAGCGCTGGCGCACTGGCCAAGTACGAGGCCGACAAACTCGCCGCGCTGACTGCATTGGTCGAAGAAACGACGGCCGATGATCTCAAAGCATTTTCCGACGAAATTGCCAATGATCGCAGCGCCCGCCAGCAGAAGATCGAGGCGGCGCAAGATCCGAAGACGATCGAGGACTTTGACAACGCTGTTCGTCTCAAGAAGCCCGAAGGCATGGCGGCGCCGGTTGTGGAAGACAGTGGCGCCGGCAACATCGTCGGCAAGGATTCCCTGTTGCCGGCCGATACCGCCATCTACGGCATGTCCACCGAAGGCAAGAGCGCTTCCGAGATCCTGAAATTCATCGTCTCTGCATCGCGCAATCCGCTCAATCGGCAGATTGCCAAGCTGCTGCTGAAGACGGGCATTGCGCCGCAAATGGCCGTGGGAACCAGCGATGGCTGGAAATTCAACGCCGGCAACGACAAGAAGTACGCCGCGGCCTACAACCCGAAGGCCAACACGGTGGCGCTGTTCCGCCCGGCATCGGCCGAGCGCCATGTGCTGCACGAGCTCATGCACGCCGCCACGCTGAAGGCATTGAACCAGAAGGGCTTGGCTGCCGGCCAGATGAAGGCACTGTTTGCCCATGTCGAGAAAGTTGGCAGGGCGCAAGGATTGTTCTACGACAAAGCAACCGGCCGTGGCGTCTATGGCATGGCGGATATTGATGAGTTCGTTGCCGAGGCTTTCACGAACCCGAAATTCCAAGAGGCGCTGAAGAAGGTTTCTGCCCCGAAGACCAGCGGCACGCTATCGACCGCCTGGAACTGGTTCGTTCGGATCGTGCGCGGCATTCTTGGGCTGAAGCAGGGGCAGGACAATGCGCTGTCGCAGGCGCTGGAGATTGGCGTTGAGGTGATGCGGGAGGATATGGCGCTGCGCAAGAGCGAAGGAGGCGCAAGCGCCTATACTGAACGCATGGCAAAAGACAATTTAGACCCTGACGACGCCGAAGCGATGCGCGTTCAGAAAGCTATTGAAGGCAAATCAACTATTGATGTTGCGCAATGGATTTCGGTATCAGGCTCGCCGTCTGAGCGAATGATTGCCGGCAAGGTGCTTAGCCGCCTCAAGATGCTAGAGTCAGCCGGCGTAAATCTGAAATTCAAAGTTGCGCATGTCGGCGACAGCATTCCTCGCTCCTTGCTCGGCGCTCGTGGCATAACAACCTACAAGTTCGGCAAAGCCGATCCGTCTGTCGATGTTTGGATCAATGGCGCAGATGTAACCGGCAAGGTCGGCACAAGCGTTCGCACTGTCCTCCATGAGCTTGTCCATGCGGCAACCATGGGCGCTGTGCGACTGGGCGGGCTAAAGGTCGCCGCAGGTAGCAAGTTGGCGGCAGATGTTGCCGATCTGTACGCCGTAACGAATTCAATAATCGGGCACTTCAACCGGCGCGTCGCTGACAGTAAGGCTGGGAAAATAACACTTACGGATTTTGAACAGCAGATGTTCAACAGCGAAAACAACGCATTCCGTGATGTGCATGAAACATTGGCTTGGGCGCTAACCGACGTAGACGCGCAATCCTATCTAGAAAGCATTCCCTACCAATCGAAATCTGCCTGGACCTCGTTCGTATCGGCGATCCGGCAATTCCTTGGCTTGTCGTCGTCAGCGGATACCGCGCTTTCAGAAGTTCTGCGTGTCTCCGAAGCGATCATGAGCGACAACATAAATGACATGATTGCAATGTCGAATATCACCGGAACGGCGATGGCAACACAAGAATCGTCAGACCAGATGATTCTCAGCGATCATCATGGCTCCGACGCTATCCGCTACGCCACCGGGCCGAAGCAGACCGACTCCGCAGCGTTCCGCAAGTGGTTCGGTGACAGCAAGGTGGTTGATGCGAACGGCGATCCGCTTGTCGTTTATCACGGCACTGGCGCGACGGACATCAGCGAGTTCAAGGTTTCCACGTCCGGTACTTACGGTGGCGGGATTTATCTGACGCCTGAAATCCGTGGAGCGAACGACTACGCGATTTACCGGGGCGCCCCAAGCTCCACGGTCTATCCGGTGTATGCGGCCATCAAGAACCCGGCAAGCGGGTCAGAAGCAGCGCAAGTGGCATCTTGGAAGGGCGAGGAAAACGCCCGCGAAGAACTGATTAAACGAGGATACGACGGCGTTGTCGACATGCGCAGCGGGGAGATCGTTGCCTTCTATCCTGAGCAGATAAAATCCGCTATCGGAAACAACGGCGACTTCGACCCGAATAATCAGGACATCCGCTACAACGTCGCCGACGAAGGCTGGCAGGACAATGCACTGTCGCAGGCGCTGGATATTGGCATTGGGGTGATGCGGGAGAATATGCGCTTGAATGAAGGTTCGGCCGATGTTCGCTACAACGCAGCGCCCGGCAAGATCAACCAGACGGATACGGAAGCGTTCAAGCGGTGGTTTGGTGATAGCGCTGTGGTCGATTCCGATGGCAAGCCGCTGCGCGTATTCCACGGCACGGCGAGCGACATCACGGCGTTTGATATTGGCAGATCCGGCGAATCCACCGGAAACACCGGATTTTACGGGGCTGGCGCATATTTCAGCGAAGATGCAGATTATGCTTCCGGTTTTTCGTTTTGGGCAAGGCGCTCGGATGATCAGGCGCCCAACGTTGTGCCCGTCTATTTGTCCCTGAAAAACCCGGCGTACATCAACATCACCCCGCGGTCGCAAGCTGCGAGCGAGAAATCCCGGGCCACCGCAGAAAAGATAATCAGCACGATGATCGCACGCGGAACTGACCAAGCGGTCGTCGATAAGTTGCAGGGCTTCGTAAGTGAGAACAAATTCGAGCCGTTTATGGGCACGCTTTACAACGCGCTCGGCGGTGGAACAGGCACGACCGCGTTGCTAAAAGAGGCTGGCTTCGATGGCGTGACAATTTATGGCGGCATAAGCGGCAAAGAAAAGCTGGCCGAGGCGGTCGCTTTCGACCCGACCCAAATCAAATCCGCCATCGGCAACAACGGCGACTTCGACCAGAGCAATCCAGACATACGCTACAACGTCGCCGACGAAGGCTGGTCTGTCGCCGAGCCGTCGAAAATGGACGACGTGATCTATGCCTTGCAGGACAAGCAGATCGACATGAAGCGTGTCGTTCAGTCGATTGCGAATGCGGGCAAGAAGATCATCGACCAGTTCAACCCGTACCTTCAGGAAGAACTGTTCCATGGCCGGGCCGCGAAGGGCGTCAAGGACTTCTTGGATTTCGAGCTGCGCCCGCTGCTCAAGCAGATGCAGGAAGCCAAGGTCGACATGGGAGATTTCGAGGAATACCTCTGGAACCGCCACGCCGAGGAGCGCAACAAGCAAATCGCGAAGATCAATCCGGACATGCCGGATGGTGGCTCGGGCATCGAGACGGCCAAGGCCCGCGCCTACCTGGCCGGGCTCAGTGCGGGGCAGCGCAAGACGTTTGAAGCGCTGGCCGCCAAGGTCGAGGCAATGAACCGGGAGAGCCAGCGCGTTCTGATCGAATCCGGCCTTGAGAAGCAATCGACCATCGACGCATGGAACAGCGCCTACCAACATTACGTGCCGTTGCAGCGTGAGGATGTCGATAGCGGCCACGTCGGAACCGGCAAAGGCTTCAGCGTGCGCGGTAGCTCGAGCAAGCGAGCCATGGGCTCTGGCCGCCAGGTGGTCGACATCATCGCCAACCTGACCATGCAGCGCGAACGAAACATCGTGCGCGCCGAAAAGAACCGGGTCAGCAATGCGCTGCTGGGGCTGGCCGTGCAGAATCCGAACCCGGATTTCTGGAAGGTTGACCAGGCGCCGAAGGAGCGCGTCGTGAATAATGTCGCCATCTACAACGTGCTGGACGCGAACGGGAAAAAGGTTGCCGACTTCACGAAGATGGACGAGGCCGACCGCATGGCCCGCAACATTGGCGGCGAAGTCGAGCAAACATGGGGCGACCGTGTTCAGGAGCGGATTGAACCGGGATTCACCAGCCGCGACAACGTGCTGCTGACCCGCATCAACGGCGATGATCATTACGTGATATTCAACGAGCGCGACGAGCGCGCCATGCGTATGGCCATGGCCATGAAGAATCTCGACGTTGATAACCTGGGCCGCGTGCTGTCCATCGTCGGCAAGGCGACTCGCTACCTGGCATCGATCAATACGCAATACAACCCGGTTTTCGGGGTCATCAACTTGATCCGCGATGCCCAAGGCGCGCTGATCAATCTTTCGTCAACCGCTCTGGCCGGCGAGCAAAAGCGCGTGCTTGGCTACACCAAGGATGCGCTGGTCGGCATTTACCGTGACATCCGGGCGCACCGGGCCGGAAAAAAGCCGTCGTCGAACTGGGCTGCACTGTTCGAGGAGTTCCAGAAAGAGGGCGGACAGACCGGATACCGCGACCAGTACGCCAATGCCGAGGCCCGCGCCGAGGCGATCAAGGCTGAGCTTGAGCAGTTCAAGGATGGCAAGGCCAAGCAATTCACCCGGGGGCTGTTCGGCTGGTTGAACGACTACAACGAGACGATGGAGAACGCCGTGCGCCTGGCGGTTTACGCAGTCGCAAAAGAGAAGGGCATGAGCAACCAGCAGGCGGCGTCGCTGGCCAAGAACGTGACCGTCAATTTTAATCGCAAGGGGCAGATGGCAACCCAAGTTGGCGCGCTCTACGCCTTCTTCAATGCCAGCGTGCAGGGTACGGCCCGGATTGCCGAAACGTTGTTCGAGCAACACGGTGGCGACATCAAGAACGTTCGCCTGTCGAAGAAAGGGAAGCAGATCGTTCTCGGCGGCATCATGCTTGGGTCCATGCAGGCGCTGCTTCTGGCCGCTGCGGGCTACGATGATGACGAGCCGCCCGAGTTTGTGCGCGAGCGCAACCTGATCCTGCCGGTAGGCGATGGTAAGTACCTGACGCTGGCTATGCCGTTGGGGCTCCATGTGATCCCGGGCATCGGCCGGATCGCTACCGAGTTCGTGCTGAGTGGCGGGAAAGATCCGCTGAAGCGCATCGCTGCCTTCGGTTCGATGTTCGCCGATGCGTTCAACCCGGTCGGAAGCGCCGGCTGGAGTTTGCAGACCATCACGCCTTCGGTCGTTGATCCGTTTGCCGCCCTGGCTGAGAACAAGGACTTTACTGGCAAGGAAATCTACCGCGAGGACTTCAACAAGTTGAGCCCGACGCCTGGGCATGCCCGCGCCAAGGACGTGGCTACCATCTGGAGCAGGTTCATTTCAGAAATACTGAACCGCGCTACCGGTGGCACAGAGTTCAAGCCTGGGATGTTCAGCCCGTCGCCGGATAGCATTGACTACTTGATTGCTCAAGCCGGCGGCGGCGTCATGCGCGAAGCGAACAAGGTTGCTCAAACCGTTGGAGCGACCGCCACTGGAGAAGATTTGCCGCTCTACAAAATTCCGCTGGTCGGTCGCTTCGTTGGAGACACGGCAGGGCAGAGCGGACAGTCGCAGAAGTTCTACGAGGCCATCAAGCAGATCAACATGCACGAAGCTCAATATAAGGGGCTGATCAAGGACGGGCGCAGCACAGAAGCCAGGGAGTATCTGGCCGAAAACCCGGCGGTCAAATTGATCATGGCTGGCAACCATGCGGAACTGGCAGTTCGCAAACTGCGAACCATGAAGCGTGATCTGGTAGAAAACGATGCCGATCAGGCGCAGATTCGTGCAATTGACGATCGAATCACGGCAACCATGAAGGCATTCAATGAACGCGCCAAGGCTGCTATTTGATCAGGTGGTAAAGCCCCTGAAGAGTGGTCACGCCAAGGGCGGCTGACCACATGTAAAAAAGGAACGTCTCTTTCTGCGCCTTGCTGCTCCACATCAGCCAGGCCAGAAAGACGATCTATTTTGAAGTGGAAACAACCGGCGCAGCACTGAGCATTTTGACGTAGATATTTGCTCTATGCTGCCTCTGCACGCGGCGCGTTGACTCCCCGGCGGCAGAAGTAAATGTTGCCTCAACCATATCTGGCGTCGGCAGTACAGGAACCAGCTTCCAGCCATCAAGCGGCGAAGTTATTGCGGCTTCCTTCATGGCGGCAATTACCCACAGCGCTGGCTCGTATCGGCTATCGCCATAGGCTGCAGCATGCTTCTTCAGGATTTCTCGGGCTTTTTCGGCGGTCATGAACTTTTCCGATCTAATCGTCGCATTCGCTTGAATCGTCACCATCGTCGTCGCCGATTGGGTTATCAGAGCGTCGCGTTTCCGCGAACTCCGGGTTGGTCAAAAACTGCTTGAACGTCAAATCTGGCAGGCTGTCGCTAATGTCGAGGAACTTCCCATAGACGCGCTTTGCCTTGCTGTAACGGATCGTCTTATGGCTCTCCATCGCTGCGGCGCGGCCGGAATCCGTGCAGCAGTACCAGTCGTATCTGGTGAAGTCATCTGCTCGCCGGTAGCAGATCACTGCGCCAATGCGCTCAAGCTCAACAATTTCCGCATATCCAGGGCTGGCGCAGTAGTAGTCCCGCGTCGGCTCAGGCTTGGCAGTCCAAGGCGTGTTTATCCCGAGCATGTGCCGGAGCGTGTCAAGTTGCTTTTCGGTCAGGACCATCGCTTTTCCTATTCGTTAGGCGCCACTACAGAGTCGCCAGCGTTCAGTGGCATGAATTGCCCGCGAACGGTTCGAACAACACGATCCCATCCGTTGCACTCCATGTTGCTGACTAAAATCCTGTAGTCGCCGGATGGCGCCAAAGCCTTCACCTCTTCGAGCGTCATTGACTCGCCGTAGTAGGTCATCGGACTGTGATCCTTCGGCTGTCCGCGCAGCGTTTCTCCGTCCTGCGTCACATCGCTCCGGGCAAAGAAGCGGTAGCCGTAAGCGCCTTTCGGAAGTTCAGATGGCGGCGTGCGGTCAGAAACTTCCTGCGCGCTCGTTTCGCTCACGAACGAACCTGGGTAATAAAACTCAATGTATTGTTTCAGCATGGCTTCACTCTTCTTTTCCTGGTCAGTAGCGAAACAGGTTCGCGTTATCTTGGTTCGTCCAGTTATTCCACCCCTTGCCGGTGCGAATCTCGTGGCCTTCGATCCTGTCGAGCGGAGTCACATGATCCGCCAGGGCGGCGCGAAATTCGGCTTCGTCTTCGCCATCTTCCGGCGGTCGGAATCCGTGTATCTCGGCTGCGCGTTTCAGTGCGCGCATGTCTGGAAAGTCCATGGGCATTTACAGTTCCTTTTCCGATCTATTCGATTGCAGCCATAGCTGCGTCAATTGCCGAATCCAGTTCAACCGGACATAGCGCCTGTCGGATACCCTGTTCTGGGCCGCAAAACCACCACTTGTCACGCAGCCACCGATACCGTTCTGCATCCTTCCGACAGGCTTCTAACTCGGCAACCAACTTGCGCACAGGCTCTGCGCCATTCCAATTGCCAGGCTCGCCACTGGCACCAGTGCAGAGTTGGTATATCTCGGCAATGATCGCGTTTGCCGTTCTGGCTTCCATGGCATGGATTTGTGCCTGCTGCTTCAGTGTTTCGACTAGGCGTTCAGTGGCCATAACTTTTCCTATCAGTTAGAACTGCGCGCAAAAACTGGCGGCAAGGCGATCATCGAAAGCATCATCGCTCTTCTCGCGCAGGATGGATTCAAAGAAAACATCGGGCGGCGACTCGAGCAGAAAATGAGTAGCGCAGGTCCAGGCCTTCGCCTCGTCCTTCGCTTCCGGTGTCATCTTCTCGCTGCGGTCAATGGCTGCTAGGTACGAACACTTCCTACACTCCTGTCCAAGTCCGCAGCGCAGGTGATTGTCAGGAAGTGCGGTAGCCGGTCGCGGATCGAGTCCGCACATCTTGTAGCTTTTAGGCAAACCACGTTCCCGCTCGTACTGGAACAGCAGCACCATGCGCGGAACCTCGTCGCTGATCTTCATGGCCGAGTACATCACTCGAGGCCATTCACCGCCTTCAGAGCGCAGACGGTCGGATTCGACATTGCAGGCACGGTGCCATTCATTGTCGCCGCAACCACGTTGGTCAGTTCCGCGATTGGCTCGCTCGAGGCGCATACCTCGCATGTACTCAGCGCCTTGCTTCAACTGCTCGAGCATGTTGCCCCGATCCCTAGCGTATCGGCGAAGCTGAACGCCAGCCATCAGACGATCTTTCTGCTCGAGCGTCATCTTGTCGTGGTCCATGCCTGGCAATCGCCACAGTTCTTCATGGTCGATGCGGTTTGCCAATGCCTCGAGTTCTTCAGGGGTTGCCATTTCAGCCGTTCCTTTTCCGATCTATTTGTTAAATTCGTCCATATGGCGCTCAATAGACGCCTGCATTCCTAGCCGCCCAAGAACGCTTCCCTTTTGGAAAGACTTATTAATGGCCGATGAAATGGCATATGCTTTCTCGAAGTCCGGCTCGAACAAGCGAAGCACTTCCTCTCCAGCCGGTGCATAACAGACCAACTCGCAAGTATTGCTGTTGTATTTCATCAGCGCCGCCATGGCCATTCCTTTTCCTATATTCGTTTTGCTTAATCAAAGCATAGTAAAAAGTTCGTGCGTTGTCAACGTAACAATGCAATTATTTTGCGTTGTTACAATCGCAATACAACATCAAATCGCCCTTGAAACAATCGCGCCAAGCCGCACAGGATCGGCCTCTACCATGCGTTTTACTGCCGAAAGCGACTGAGCGCCGAGCAATGTTTGAATATGGCGCAAGTCGTAGCCTTTTCGATGTAGCCGCACGCCAAATGTGCGCCGAGCAGACAGCGCCGATCCTCCTTCGATGCCGGCCTGGGTGTGCAGGCGTCGAATGATCTGCGTCAGCGACTCGCACGAATAACTGTCGGTCCCGGCCTTCGTGGTGCGCTTGGTGAATGTGAATGGCTGGCGGTCGGCGGTAAGGAATAGCGGCGAGGCAGGATCAACAGGGCCATGCGCGGCGCGGGATGCGAGGTAAGCATTCAGTGCGTTGATGACGCCCTTGTTTGACCAGTAGAGCTTGCGGGCAAGGCCGTTGAACGCGATTTCGGCGCGAATCTCCGATTCTTCGCGCACCGTTCCATCATCGGCCAGGTAGTCACTGACCAGCAGCTTGGCGATTTCGATAGGCATCATGCCGGTTCCGTAAGCGACCCATAGCAGCGCCACGTCGCGCTCCTTGGCTTGCCCGGTGATGGCCGCAACTTTGACCGCATGGCGGAATTCTGATTCTTCTACGACTGGCGCTTTAGCCATGTAACAACACTCCAATTAGATACAGTTACGATCAAGTATCGCATTTTGGGGCGTCAAAATCAAAGAATCGACCGGCAGGCGGCGCGGTCGTTCGCGTCGTCGAAAAGACGAACCGTTACGGTCATGCGCCTGCACCCATCAAAACAGGCGGCGTCCTGGGCTGTCGGCGGCTGACAATAGTTCGGCTATAAGCGGTCGGAACTTTCGGCTTGCCTTCTTGTTCCGGCTTCTCGCCACGGCGTTCCGCTGTCTGCTTGGCAACCTCTTTGCGCAGGTAATCGGCTAGGTCATCATCAACGAACACCCAGCATTTACCGATTTTAGCGCCAGGAACAACGCCATTCTGGGCGAGTTCTTTCATTGTATCGGCCGAGATATTGAGAAATTTCGCGGCGCGCTCGATGTCGAATGTTCTCATTGGACTTCCCATCCCCATAGCTGTGTCTTGCCGCCCGATTTGCTATTGGCGAACTCGGCCAGGAGTCGCCAACCGGCTTGTTGCAGGATGGTGATCTGCGCCTTGTTCTCGGAATCGACCGTGCAGGTTGCGAAGTCGTAGCCAAGGCGTTTCAGAACCTGCATCTGAAGTTCCTTGAGTATTGATCCATGGCCGCGACGGCGCATGTTGTGCTTCACAAAGAAGCCGTGACAATGCGCCATTTGCGGCTGTGATGGCACAGGATCGATATGGAAGGCGCCGGCATTGTTGGAGAAGCGGTTCATGATTTCCTCCAGCCGAAAGGAAGCGGATCGCGCAGTACCCAAAGGTGCCGCATGTTGGCCACATTCACGATGTCCCTGTCTTTCGGGTAAATCTCGACGGCCATGTAGTCGCCGAGCCCTACCTGACGTTTGATGTCCTGCAACTCTTCCCAAGCGATACCGTCCTTCCAGCGCCCAGATGACGTATCGACTTCAGAGCGAGCTATGGAAAGGCGCGAAATTCCATCGTGTTCTTGGTAGCACTGGACGAGGAAGAACCGGCTGCGCCATACGGCATATGGAATCTTCGATGCGCCGGCCTGGTACGCCGGCCATTCCGCTATTGGAACGGGCTGAAGAACGGTCGGCAACTTGGCGTTGTCGCGCGCAAGTTGGCGGCGCTGTTCTCTTGAATAATTCATTTGTTTGCTCCCATGATCGCCGCCAGCAACTGATCTATCGCGGCAACACCGTCGCGCTCGTAGGCGGCGATGGCTTTCTTGTGCTTGCGATCAATCAGCCGAAGCGCGGCACCGTTGTTCTTGCGATACCAGCGGCGAGAACCCCGTGCGTGAACACGCTGGCCGTTTTCGGTGTTTCGGTAGCGCTTGCACGCCTCGGCATTGGTCAGGTTTGGAAGCTCGGGCGCGTCGTCCAGTGAGCCCCATTTCCATAGGGCGGCGTGGCGTCCCTTTGCGCGGCGCCAGGCGGCGATATAAACGGCTTTCTCGGGCTGGGCATGAAGCTCGCGGATCAGGTTGCCAACAGCGCCGCGATTGCGGTCGAGTCGTTCCGCGATGTCGTCGACGGACAGCGCCGGGCTGTCCTCGCCGAGAAGGTCCGGAAGTTCTTCGAGCAGGGTCTTGGCGTGCTTGGCCATTACTTCACCATCGACTCAAGGGCATTGGCATCGACGCCGAATGCCTTGGCAACCTCTTCGACTTCCTCGCCGAGCGATCCAGCCGGATAGAAGACGATGGCCGGCACTTCGGTTTTGGCCTGTTTTTCGGCCTGACCGTAGCATTTGACGGCGTCAACAACTTCCTCTGGTGAGTTTCCTTCCCACCCTTGATCAACGATATTTTCAGCAGGGAAAAGCAGTATCGCGTAGCCGCCATCTTCGCCTTGGTTTAGTTCGACATTTCCAAGGAACATGAGTAATTCGATGGTGCGCCACCGATCGGCATCTTTCGCCGCCTCGTCGAGTTTCGCCTGAAGCATGGATTTGTCAGAGCGAAGACCGGCTATCTCGTCGTTCAAATGCGCGATCTGCTGGCGCATGTTTGTGATCGTCAGGCCGGCGCCTTCTAGCCGTTCAACCTCATTGCACAGTTCAGCAATCGCCAAGCAGGCAGCGTCCATCGGGAACCCGTGATACCGGGCGGATTCCCAATGTTCAAGGTTGTAGTTCGCCCGGTAGCAGTTGAGGGTGTTCGCGTCCATGATCAAGCCCCGGTGCTGCCGAATCCGCCTTTGCCACGGGCTGTCTCGCCAAGCTCATCGACGAACTCGAACGAGACGCGCGGGATCGGCAGGATGCAGGCTTGGGCGATGCGGTCGCCGGGCATGACCGACATTGGCATGCCTTCGTCGCGCTCGACATCACAGGTCAGCTTTACCTTGATTTCTCCGCGGTAATCAGAATCGATGCAGCCGACGCAGTTAGCCAGGCGAGTATCGAAATTGAAGCCGTGGCCGCTGCGCGACAGGATGAACATGCCGTGGCCCGGCGGGATCTCAAAGGCCAGTCCGGTATCGAACACGACCGGATGGCCGTCCTGAACAAGACGCGGCAGGGTATTGATCGAGTACAGATCGAACCAGCCGCTGCCATCGGTGGCGTAGGTCGGCATCTTTGCCAGCGGAGAGAGTTTTTTGATATTGATGTTCATGGTGTATTCCGATTGATGTGGGTTAGGCAATCAAATGACGTGCGACAAAGGGCCGCGCGGCGCATGCGGGGCGAAAGGAATATCGTCGCCGAGGTCATCGAACGAAGGCTTTGCTCCTTGGCGTGAGGGCTGCGGCCTGTTGGCCGGCTGATACTCGCCATCCTTGGCCGGCGCATCACCTTGCCCGCCCGAACGGCTGCCGAGCATCACCATCTGATCCATGCGAATTTCAGTGGTGTAGCGGTCCTGGCCGTCCTTGTCTTGCCATTTGCGGGTGCGCAAGCTGCCTTCGATATAAACCTGGGCGCCTTTCTTCAGGTACTGGCCGCAGATTTCGGCCAGCTTCCCGAAGCAGTTGCAGCGGTGCCACTCGGTTTGCTCCTTCTTCTCGCCAGTTGCCTTGTCCTTCCAGCTTTCGTTGGTGGCGACGGTCAGGTTGGCGATGGGATCACCTGATGCGGTGTAGCGAACTTCCGGGTCTTTTCCAAGATGGCCGACGAGAATTACTTTATTGACGGATGCCATGGTTATGAACCCCGGCTTACTAATTCGAGTGTATTGAGGCGCGTTTTTTTCGATGTCTTCATAATTTCGCCAACTTGTGAACGGATGCTTTTGAGTTCTTTGGCTACATCAGGAATCGACTGTGAAATAACCTTTTCGTTGCGCTTGAACTCAGAGTCAATAGTTTTCGCAATCGTTTTAAGTTCTCCGTTGACCGTTGACGACATCGCTGTAATTCGTTCGTTGATAATCAACTGGTCCCGCTTAATTTCTGACTGAACTCTAACTATCTCTTGAACGCAGTTAACAATTTTTGCCAACGACTCGTCTACGATGGAGAATGAGACATCGATGTACCGCTTAATGTCAGATGCGGATTCCTTGATTTCCTTGTCGAAATTTCGACCGTGAGAATCGAAAGGATCAATATTTCGGCTGTTTGGAATTGCTTCGCGTCGTATGTCTTCTTTGATTGCCTCTACTTGGCTTTTGAACCACAACGGATAGCCAGAGTTGTCGGCTCCAACAGGGTTCACATTGAGCTTTGCCATTACTTCTAAAAGAAGCTCGCCCTTCATATAGCCATTTCCGTTTGTCAGTCCGCAAATTTGATTGACTCGGCTAATCCCTATCAGTTGATCCATTTCACTTCCCCTTGGTGGCGTTGCGATGCCGCGCCTGGTTGCGGCGTTTCTTGGCCATGCGCTTGCCGGTGTCGACACTCCAGCCATCGCGGGCCGGGTAGCTCCATTGGCCAGTTGCATAGCTGAACTCGCCCGACTTCATCGCCTTGGTTCGGCGCGGCTGAAGCTGATGCGTGCTGGGTGGCAATGCGCGCTCGGCAATAGGAAACATTGATCCAGCGCCAAGAATTAGGGCGGCTGCTAAAGATGCTCGAATGTTGCTCACTTGTTTGCTCCCATGTTCGGCAGGAATTCGGGGCGGGTGTAGATGACGCCAAACTGACCCCGGATGGATTGTTCGAGGATGGCGATTTCCGACGTTGCCACGTTGTAGCGGTCTTCGGCCTGGAGCCGCTTGCTGGGCTCGTCCTTGTAGCGCTCGATGGATTTGCGCGCGGCAATGGCCTTGTCGCCGTATTTGATCAGTTCATCCGCCGCCGTCTTCGGCAGCGGGTAGGGCGTGGCGATGAACTGGATGTCGAGCCCGGTCCTGAAGCCTTGGCTTGGTGCTGTGATCATTTGGCCACCTCGGCGACAAGTTCATCAACGGAAACGCCACGCAGGTCAGCCAGGCGCTTCAACGCTTCTTTTGCTGGCCCGAAAGCGAGATCAATCAGCATTTGGGTTGGCTTCGGGGCTGTACGGCCGGATTCGTATCGGCTTCCGCCCGATTGCGTCACGCCGAGACGCGACCAGAACTGCGATTGATTCAGGCGCAGTTCAACGCGCTTGGTCTTGTAGTCGGTGATGCTGGTCGACTTGGTGGTTTTTTTGGTAGCCATGGTTATTGCTTCTCCTTTTTCTCGATGATCTTGGTGAAATCGTGCTGGCCCTTGATGTGCTTGCCGAGGAACGAGCCGATGGATTCGGAAGTCTTGAACTGCTCGAACTTCTCGGCGCTGACCCCTTGGTAGTGGTAGAGCGTGCCGCCGTGCTTGAAACGGACGGCCAGGGTGTTGGTGGCCGGGTCGTGGCCGATCTCGGTTATTTGTGAACTCGATACTTTATGCAGATCGATTTGCTTTTGCATGGTAGCTTTCCTTGGTTCGTTGAATAGGATTTAGCGTCCCGAACTTGAGCCATCTTTCACGTATCGTTGCTGGGTTGGCATCCAGTTCTCTGGCCCATTGCGAATACGTCATCGTCTTTCCGTTGAAAGTCACAAGTACGGTGGTTCTTTTGTTGCTGTCCTGATCCTCCCTGATTCACTGCCAGAAGCGCCCGCTTGAGCAGGCGCTTGAAGCAGTGTTATCTGCTGATGAAGCCCTGGATGATCTGGAAGCCGAGCGTCGACTTGACGAGATCAAGTTCAGTTTGAACGGCGGTCTTGAAAACACGATCCGGGCGGATCAGTTCAAACCAGTAGGTCAGCTTGCCGCTGCTTTCGCGGTACTTGAGGCGAGCTTCGAGCGGGTAGGCATCCTTGCTGCCGTCGAATACCGGAATGCCAAGCATGAAGCGCTGGAAAACCTGCATGGTCGTCTTGGTCTTTTCGTCGTCGTCCTCGGCGAACTCGAACTGCACGTTGCCGTTTTGCAGGTTGATCTTGCTGCGCACGCGCTTGGTCGAATTGGCTTCAAAGCCCAAAGCCATGGCCAGCATTTCCGCGCCGCTGGGGAAGCCGTCGACGGTGGCGATGTCGCCAAGGTTGTCCTCGATGAAGGTGGCGAAATCGGCCTGGTTGAAGTTATTGCGGTCGGCGCCCGTCCAGCGGCTCCACTCGATAGCCAGCTTCGGCGTCAGTTCGCAGCGGAAGTCGCACCATTGCGGTTTATCTTCTCCATGGTCGTTGATGACGCCGACCAGCTTGAAATGGCTCTTGTCGGAATCGACATCGGCGTAGATGGTGCAGTCGTCCAAGCTGCCGTGCTTCTTGGTGTAGGCGATGAAGCTCTCGGTGTTGCTGGTGATGACCTGGCCGCGCTTGCGAACGGGGGCGGTCATCAGTTGTTCAAGGTCTTCGGATCGGTAGTCTTTTGGGATGATGACGAAAGGCTGGCCGGTGCCAAAGGAGCGCGGTTCCATTGCTGCAACGGATACGTCCTTGATGGTTTCGGCAAAGTTTGAATTGAGTTCGTTCATGGTGACGTCCTGTCAGATTGAAGGGGTTGAGGATTAGCCGGCGACGGTCTTCAGTTCGCGGGCCGGCTCGGCTTCAACCTGGCGCAGCGGCAGCTTGGCCTGGCGCGGGTCTTCGGCCATGAGGTTGCCTTCCGGCGTCGGCCAGAGCAGGGATTCGGCCGGCATGCCCTTCGGCTTGTTGATGTTGCATTCCGCCTTGACGGCAAGCGTGCCGGCGGTGGAGGGCTTGATGGCCAGCTTCAGGGTCAGGGTGCCGGCCTTGTTGTTGTCGGTAACGGCTTTGATCAGGTCGGAGAATTTCTGACCGGCGTATTCCATGACCGGGATCAGGTCGCCGTCTTCGGTTTCGATGCGGACGGCGTTGAGGTTTTCGTTCAGTGGCTTCGACATTCGATTGCTACTCCTTTTCAGGTGGTTGTTGGTGCTTCGGGTAAATCAAATAGGTGAGGGGTTTCGCTATCACCATCCCCGGTTTTCCAGCCCCTCGAAGCGCCCCGGTTAAGTCGGTCATTGGCTCACTGCGCAACTGGCCGACAAGCCACGCAGATCAAGCGCCTCTCTCTCACAGTGGTATTCGTTAAGCCGCCTTCTTGAACGCCAGCGACATGACGTGTTCCGAGATCAGGCGGCAGATGGTCGGGAACTTGTTGGCGTCGTACAGCTTGGCGTTCTTGTCGGTGGCAACCGGAGAAACGCCCAGCGAGGCGAGGAAGTCAGCCGTGACCGTGAAACCGAGACGCGCGCAGATTTCGCCGAGCTTGATGGTCGCTAGGCAATCATTGACGATCTGCGAAGCCGGAACATGCGTGGCTTCGACATTCTCCGATTCATTGACGGAAATCTTGGTTACGCCGATTCCGGTGGTCACGGCCGACGCGAAGGATTCTTGAGCACAAACAGCGGCCGGCTGCGGTGCCAGCGACTCGGGAATCCATGCGCCGACTTCCGGCTTCGCTTCCGGTGCCTCGAATTGCGTCTGGTTGTTGGCGACGGTTTCTGCGTTCTGGCTGGCCAGTGCTTCGGAGGCTGCTTTCTCGGCCGCTGCCTTTTCCGCTGCCGCTTTTTCTGCCTTCTCCTGTTCCTCGGCGCGGATCTTCTCGCGCTCGGCTTCCAGTCGCTTGGCTTCGGCTTCCTTGTGCTGGGAAACGCGCGACATCAGCAGGGCGGTGAAATCGTCCTTGGCCTTGGCGCAGACGGAGGCTATATCAGGAAACAGGAAACGCCAGTCGAAACCTTCGCCTTGGAGGGTCTTGATGTTGTACTCGATGCGGTCGGCAATTTCGCTGGTGGCAATCTTGCAGCGGGCCAGTTCGGCATCCACCTTTTCACGCATGGATTCGAGCGATTTCAAACCTTTGACGACGCCGCCAAAGTTGCTTTCAAAGGGGGGCATGTAGCCGCCGATGCGGTCGTTGAGAGCCCGCCAGTATTCGCCCAAAGCGTCGGCGCCGGCACGCACGATGTCTTCCTTGCGACGGTCCTTTTCCTCGGTGATCTTCTTGTCGAGCGCCTTGCGCACGTCGCCGGCCATCTTGGCGACTTCATCCAGGGCGCGATGCAGTTCGGCAATGCTGGTCGTCTGATCAAGGGCGTTCTGCTTGGCGCGCTTGGCGTTGTCCTCAACGTCCTTGAGGTACTTCACCGCCGCCGAGGCATCGACAAAATCCTGATCGGTGACGAGATCGGTCTTGATGCTGCCAATGACGGCGACGGCCGCAGCCTTGAATTCGACGAGATTGCTGTGCGTGACGCGGCCGGTGACTTCGATGACCAGCGCCGGCAGGTTATCGATGGGGTTGGCGGTCAGGATCGGCTTGGCTTCGATGACTTCGGGCTGATAGTTGGCCACGTCCTGATCGAACATCGCCCAGCCGGCGCGCAGCTTGGCGATACGCTCCGGCGTGCTGCGGTATTCGCAATAAACGAAGTTTTCCGGAGTGCCGTCGCTGACGACAAAAATGATCTTCTCGAAGCCGAACACGGCGATCTGCTGATCCAGTTGCCACTTGTGCGAATCCGGAACATTTCCGGCGGCAACCTGGGCGGCGAAGTCGGCATTCCACAGCTTATGCTCGAAACCTATTTCACAGGTCATCGTTGCGCCGTCAGAACTGGCCAGCAGATGACCTTCGTCGTCGGTGGCGACCAGCGGATAGAGGTCTTCGCCGATGATGGCCTCAACGAGAGGGCGGGCCATCGCTTCGGCCATATGGCCAAGATCGAAACGGCGTTGCATGTCCGGGGTGATTTCCTCGGTGATGCCGGTCGCCTTTTCGCGGATCAGCGCAGAGCGCGACTTGTACGGGCTGACGCCCATCATGGCCGGGGCTTCGCTGGCGTTGCGGGTATTGGCGCGCAAAGCGTGCCATTCCGGGGAGCCCTGCATTACGTCATGGATGATCATGATTATTCTCCGTAATTGACGGCCAAATCTTCGATGGCCAGTTTCTGGTTGTCGGACAGGATGTACTTGGTCAGCGTCGTCGCAATGATCTGCGCCGGCTTCAGCTTCCCGGCCTTGACCGCTTCGCGCCACTTGGGAAGTTCGAGGTTGAACTTGTCGGCGGGCATTTCGGGCAGGGCTTCGGGCTTCTTCGGCTCGGCCGGCTTCGTTTGCTTGGCTGCGCCGTCATCGGCAGCGAAAGCCTGCTCGGGCGTGGTGTCACCTTCCTTGAGCGCAGTGATCAGGCCGCGCAGGGTGACGAGGTGATCGAGCCCGATGTCGGCCGCACCTTCCACGCCCAGCTTGGCAAATACCTGCTCTTGCGTGACGCCGAATGCGACCAGTGCCTTCAGGGCATCGGCACGGCGGTTGGCCAGGGTGGAGAAGTCGCCCATAACCACGGCGCGCGCCGCCTGATACATATCGTCCCAGAAGGCTTTCGGCACGCCCTTGAGGATGGCATTGCGCAGGGCAATCGACGACGCGGCATTGCCGGTGACGCCGATCATGTCGGCATTGAAACGGCGATTGTTCTTGTCGGTGATGCGGCGCTGTACCTCGTAGGTGAGGCCGACGTTGCGTTCGCAGTCATAGAACATACCTTGGGCGGTGATGAAATCGCCCTGGTCGGATACCACGCGGGCGCCGGCCCGGCAGTTGCCCCATGCCGAGGCGACGACTTCGGCGAAACGGGCGCTCGGCCCTTCGATGGTCTTGCCGCTGCGGGGCAGGGCATAGATGCAGGATTCGGCGACGGATTCGTTCAACGTCACCATCTGCAAGGCTTCCTGGCGGAAACGCTTGATGGAGCGCGGGAACTTGTGGGCAGTGGCTACCTGCATGTCGATTTCGCTGCGGTTGAGCAGAGCGACGGTGCCGCCTTCCACGGACATGGCCGAGACTTCCCGGCCGTCTTCGTATTGGTCGTTCATGATTTCCTCTTGGAAGTGGTTCAGGCCAGGCGCCAGGTGCGGCGATGACCAACGGGAAGCAGCGAATTGAGGGCCGAGCGGAGCCGCGTCCGCTCACGGCGGGCGATGCTCCGGGCAATCTCAATGCGGAATTGGAGGACAGGATCGCCAATGCAGGCGAGCGCTTCGGTCTGTCCGGCGATGGTGATGTCCAGGGCGTAAATCTGGAACATCAAGATAAGGCGCTTGATTCTGTTCATGTGATCGATCTCCGTTATCGATGGGGATGCAATACGCATCCCGTATGACAAGATTAGATGATTGCTAAACGGAAAGCAAGCGGGTTGATGCGAAAAAATACCGACAAAATTAGATAGCTTGTCGGTAGGCAATCTGGGTCAGGTATCTGTTGTGCTTGCCCATGATGCTGGCGGCTTCATTGGTTCCGCCAACCGCCTTGATGATCTGCCGGAAATTCCATAGTCGGTTTTTCTGGATGTCTTGATTTTCCATCTTGGCCTCCGATGCCAATTGACCGCTTGCGATAAGACGCGATCATGTGTAGAGTTTTTCTTGCTTCGTGGTAATCTATGTTAATCATTTAGATTATCTTGCCCTTTCATCATAAAAGATAACCGGCAAGTAAGCAACGAATACAGTCTTCTCAATGGGCAAGCGCCGGCCAGCGCGCCTACTGTTACCGCGAGTTCCCGGTAGGCAGCCCACCCTTTTCTCAGGTCATGAACTCGCACGAAGGAACCGCGATGGCAAGGTATCGAAAAGTCGATCCAAGAATCTGGAACGATGCCAAGTTCCGCTCGTTGAGCGATAGCGCAAAACTAATTTTTTTCTTCCTTTTGACGCACCCCCACATGACGGCTATTGGGGCGATGCGCTCTTCCGTTCCTGGGCTGGCGGCTGAAATAGGATGGCCCACGGAAGCCTTTGCCGAAGCCTTCCGCGAAGTCACCCGCAAGGGTATGTCCGAGCATGATGAAAAGGCTTCGTTGATATGGCTTCCAAACTTCGTAAGGTATAACCCGCCGGAGTCTCCAAACGTCGTCAAAGCATGGGCAAGCGCCCTTGAAATGCTCCCCGAGTGCAGCCTGTTAAACCGCGTTGTTGCTGGCTCCGTAGCCTTTGCCCAGTCCTTGAATAAAGGCTTTATTGAAGCCTTGCCGGAAGCCTTCGCCAAGGGTATGCCTTATCAGGAGCAGGAACAGGAGCAGGAACAGGATAGTTCCGTGCCGCCAGCTTCGCCGGCTACTCGGTCCAAAAAAGCCAAGTCGGAGGAATCTGAAAATGAAACCGAGTTGCAGGCAGCCTGCCGTGAAACATGGGCGGCGTACTGTGATTCCTTCTTTAATCGTTACGGCACGATGCCTGTGCGCAATAAGACGGTTAATTCCCAAGTCAAGAATTTCGTGCAGCGCCTTGGTTACGTCGAGTCGCCGGCCGTGGCTGCGTTCTATGTCCAGCATCCACAAGCCTTCTACGTCAAGTCAAAGCATCAGTTCGGAATGGCGCTTAAGGACGCCGAAGGGTTGCGCACTGAATGGGCAACCAATCGAACGGTGACTGATACGCAAGCTCGGCAGGGAGATCGGCTGGCGGCGAACGCCAATAGCGCCGATGAGGCGATGCGGATTCTCGAAGCGCAGGGGGCGGCGTAATGGCAATGAATGACATCGTGAAGGCTATTGCCGTGACGGCAGAACTGACCGGGGCCAGCTTGTCGGGTCCGGCGGTGGCGACAATGGCCAAGGATCTGACGGCGCAGCACCGGGAGGAAGCCATCCTGCGTGCACTGACGCGCTGCCGAAAGGAGTTGTCTAGGCCGCTGACGGCCGGGGCGGTGTTCGAGCGACTGGCCGAGGATGACGGTCGGCCATCTGGTGATGAGGCGTGGGCAATCGCTCTGCAATCGTCCGATGAAGCGGAAACCGTTGTCTGGAATGGCGAGATTCAGAAGGCGATGGCGGCAGCGCGGCCGATCCTTGATGCTGGCGACAAGATCGGCGCCCGCATGGCGTTCCGTGAAGCATACGAGCGGATTGTCCGGAACAATCGGGAGGCCGGAATCATGCCTACATGGGAGGCTTCGCTCGGGTGGGACAAGGAGCGCAGGGCATTGGCTATCGAATCGGCTCATAGCCTCGGGCTGCTGTCTGCGCCGCAGGTTGTTGCGCTGCTGCCGTCGCCGGCTTCTGAGGGTTTCGTCGAGTCGGCTTTGTTCGGCAGCGGAAAGATCGAGATTCCGGCCGACGATGCGGAGCGGGTGACGCGGTGGATTGCGCAGATCAAGGCTGATCTGAAGCTGGCGCAGGCCGAGAAGTCGGCGCGGCTTGAAGCCGAGGCCATGGCGCAGCGCAAAGACCTGGCCGAACGCAAGCGCCGGGCGGCCGAAATGGTCGACGCCGGAATCAAAAAGCGCGCCGGCCAGTGATTGCCTACCGATGAGCAATCACAAATCCAGGCTTCCGACGTTGAAAGAGGCCGTCGAAATCATCATGAGCAGCTTCGATCTCCGGGAGCAGATTCGGCAACTGTCGTTCATGCGGGAAACGCAGGGCGAGGAATTCGCCCAGCAGGTCCATGACAAGGTGAAGGCGGCCGGCGGGGTGAAGAAGTCATGATCTACGGCTCTGTGTGCTCTGGAATAGAAGCCGCCTCTGTCGCGTGGCATCCGTTGGGCTGGAAGGCGGCGTGGCTGGCTGAAATCGAGCCTTTCCCGAGCGCCGTTCTGGCGCATCACTATCCGGACACGCCCAATCTCGGCGACATGACCAAGATTTCCGCCAAGGTGCTGACCGGCGATGTCGTCGCGCCTGATGTGCTGGTCGGCGGCACGCCTTGTCAGGCGTTCTCGGTCGCCGGTCTACGCGAAGGTCTCAACGATGGACGGGGCCAACTGACCATCAAGTACATGGAGCTTGCCAATGCAATTGACTTTATTCGCCAGCGGCGAGGCGAAGAGCCCGCCGTCATCGTCTGGGAAAACGTCCCGGGCGTCCTCTCCGACAAAACCAACGCCTTCGGCTGCTTTCTTGCAGGACTTGCCGGAGAAAGCGTGGAGCTCAAGCCGGCAGGGGGTAAATGGTCGAACGCTGGTTGTGTGTTTGGACCCCAGAGAACAGTCGCGTGGCGCGTCCTCGACGCCCAATATTTCGGAGTGGCCCAACGAC
>ERZ650308.68-NODE-68-length-56259-cov-8.248719_pt1 | contig 56259 bp, 55 predicted proteins | sample MGYA00376244_ERZ650308 | MGnify/ENA primary metagenome ERZ650308 (study PRJEB26733, sample SAMN07839295) | wastewater metagenome | biome: small river; feature: stream; material: water | place: USA: North Carolina | collected 2016-04-26 ... | reverse complement strand
TACCTCGCGTAGCCGATTTCAATTAAAAGACTCAGGAACTCAGGCCTGGCACCAAATTTATTATGACGCAATCTATAGAGAACCGTGATGTTCTAAGGTTGATGTGATGTATTGTCGCACTTCAGAGTTGAATCGGCGTATCATTCTATCCTTGCTAAATTATTTTTTTAAATCTGAGTAATATCTTGAAAATTTAGCTCTTATTTCCCTGTTTTTCAGTTTCGTTGTGTATATAAGTAGCAAAGCAGGTTTAAAATAAATTGTATTGAGAAAAAAGTGGATTATCTATAAAATTTTTACGTATATGATTTTATTCCGCTACTTGATATTTGCTGCTTCTACAATTTTAGCTAGCCCCCTATTTTGTAGGGAGATTGCCTATCTGGATGGTTCTAAAAAAGATCAATTCACTTTCGCGGATGGTGCTGAATATAAGGATCTTAAAGTATGGCAAAAAATCCACTATATCCTTGAGAAATATGGTGTCAAAATCTTGCCTCAAGAAGGTGTCCATTTAAACTCTAAATCAAGGCATGAGTTACGGGAGAAGTATAACCAGGAGAGGCAGCTTTTTTTCGTTGATTATCGTGGCGACTATCCAAATCCACAAGATATGAAAAAAGTTTCTAAAAAAGCGATGATGAATATTTTGTTTGAACCCCCTTCAGTTTTTTCAACATCTTATTCATCAGAGGTGCATGATTTGTTTTCCAAAATTTTTACTTTTGATGATAGATTGGTAGATGGAAAGAAATTCATTAAGTTTCGCTACTTTGAGCTCGCTCCCATGGAGAAAGGGCTCCCCCTCTTCGAAGAGAGAAAGCTCTGTTGTGGTTTTTTTGGCAATAAATTTTCAAATTATCCGGGCGAACTTTATTCAGAAAGAAAGAAGATAATTCACTTTTTTGAAAAATTCCATCCAGACCAATTTGATTTTTATGGACCTTGGTGGGATAACTTAGGGTATAGCACCTATAAAGGTGTAGTTGAAGATAAGTGGGATAGAATGAAACACTACAAATTTGCTATAGCGTATGAAAACACAAAAGATGTCCCGGGCTATATTACCGAGAAAATCTTTGACTGTTTTAAAGTTGGTGTTGTCCCTGTATACTTAGGGTCTCCAACAGTGCAAGACGAAATTCCTTCTGATTGTTTTATAGATCGACGCCAATTTTCTTCAGATGAGCATTTGTATCAATATCTTATTTCGATTACAGAAGATCGATTTAATAATTATTTAGAAAATATCCGCAGATTTTTAGATTCTGATGAAGCCAAATTATTTGATGAAGATCATTTTGTCCTTTCTATTGTCAATGGGATCCTAAATACTCACCTTGATCAAGAGGATTTGCATTAATTATAAAAACAACGTAACTTCTCTTTGGAGGGTAGCATGATACTTCGTAATTTGATAATTTTTTTGTTATTTAAGCTAGCTCTTTTTTCGCAATCCTTGGAATTGGATGTTCTCTCTCACAAAAATACCCTCTTTGGAGAGACAAAATCGCTAAAGTATATTTCTACATACGGAATTGCAAAATCTTGTGATGTGACCTTTGAATTTTCCTTAGATCCAAGAAGTTATCTAGTGCCTGAAAATATAAAATCAGGTGATGTTGTCTGGGTGCAAAGCTGGTATGTCCCTATCTTCTCTCGAGATTTTTTGCCAAAGATAGAAAATCCATTTGTCCTTGTGATTAATTGGGGGGATGAATCTTTTCCAACCTCTCATAAAAATGAGGTTGATATAGAAGAGTTTATTGCCAATCCGAAAATTCTCCATATTTTTGCTCAAAATTGTGACTATAGAGGACCTCAGATTAATAAAGTTTCGCCGCTACCGATAGGAATTGATGTGCACACTTTAGCAACAGGGTCAGGGGCTTTTGATGAGATTCAGGAGACTCCAAATAAGCAAGAGCAAGTTCTTGATAAAGTCTTACTCTCCTTAAAGCCAACATATTTAAGAAAAAAGCGATTGTTAATTGAATTTCATCTTCATGATACGATTGCTGAGGGATGGAAAAGTATAGACCGTTATTTGGATCCCGGTGAGACAAGAAAGACGATTGCAAAAAAAATAAAAAAGAGTGGGTTGGCCGATTTTTTAAATAAAAGGATAACTAGAAGAGATTACTGGAGGTTAAAAGGAGAGTATGCTTTTTCTGTGTGCCCTCCTGGAAATGGTCTTGATACACTGAGAGCTTGGGAAGATCTTATCTTAGGTTGTATTGTAATTGTAAAAACCTCCCCAATGGACCGCTTATTTCAAGGACTCCCAGTTGTTATTATAAATGATTGGTCAGAAATCAATAAAAAGAATTTTTCGAAATGGCTTGCTTTATATGGAGATGCGTTTGAAAACCCCGCTTATAGAGAAAAGCTTACATTAGCTTATTGGATGCAAAAAATTTTTTCTAGCTCTTCTGAGTAGTGGGGTCATCCTTGAGTTATTGCGTTTTCAAAAATAGATTAACTGGATATGCTATCTCATTTTTAATAGGGATAAAGATCGCAAGATCAAAAAGGTAGCATTATCCAGGATCATTTTTCATGTAATGTTACGAGAGAATCAAGGGCAAGACATTTTCTATTGAGATCAAGATAGTTATAATGTGTGCTTACTATTGCAGGAAGGTACTGAACGATTTGGACATAGAATTCACGCATTTTTTTTTCATGAGGAATCATATTCATTTGTTAATTGAAGTTGGGAAAGTTTCATTATCGAAAATTATATTCATAGAAACCCTGTTAGGGTAAATATTGCGATAAGGCCAGAGGATTATATTTGGTCTAGCCAGAGGGCTTATCTAAACAAAAATCCTATATCGTGGATAACTAAAGATTATGCACTTGCAAAATTTAGCAAGAATAGAGAAGAAGCGATCTCGCTTTTTTCATCCTATTGCGGAAGCACCGAAACAGATCTAGAGCTTGATGAACTTAGAAATGATAATTTTCTAGAAGAAGTTAGGGGTCAAAATGCAATCTTTACAGAAAAGATTTTGCCTTTTGAGACAATTATTGAGGCTGTTTGTAAATTACTTTATCTTCAAAAAGAACAGATTACGCTAAATACGAAATCTCCAAAAATTGCTTACGCAAAAGGGATGATATCTAGATTAGCGATAGAGAAAAGTAATGTCACCAAGGAGTATATAGCATTGTATATGAATAGAGATTCGAGCAGGGTGAGTCGTTGGTTATTAGAATTTAATGAACAATATATAAAATCTGAAAAATCCGATTAGAAGTCATGGAAGCAGAAAAATTGGCGTTCAGTATCGAAAACGCAATAACGCAAGGATGACCCCATCATTTAAGGGGTCAGAGGCCCAAACTGCATACCTGGTTCGAATTCTGCATATCACAAATTGCAAAAGATATCCCCATGCAAACGATGGGTATGCCAGATGATGTGGCAAACGCGGTGCTATTTTTAGCATCCGATGAGTCAAAATACATTACAGGAATTGAGCTAACAATTGATGGTGGATTACTTGCGGGTAGCGGAGCACCCCCTGAAAAAGCTGACTAAGAATGTTGAAATTAGCTATAAATTTTTTATCCTTTTTTCCTACTGTTATGAAAAAAATAGCTGAAGCAATTGGTGATATTGATAATGCCTATAAGACAATCGCTATTTACAATTCTGTCTCTCATGATTAAGTAACCATTGTTTACGTGAAATTCCGCCACCATAACCACCGATTTCACCATTTGCTTGAATTACCCTGTGACAGGGGATGATAATTGCAAGTTGATTTGCGCCGTTGGCATTGGCTACGGCTCTTTGGCTGGAAGGCCTGTTCATGGCAATTGCTATGTCGGAGTACGATCTTGTTTCGCCGGGCGGGATTTTTTGAAGCTCTTTCCAAACTTCCTGTTGAAAGGGGGATCCAAGAAGATGGAGGGGAGTTTTAAATTCGTTTAGAGTTCCTGCATAGTACTGTGCAAGCTCGGCTTCGATAGAATCTATGGGTTTAGTTCGCCCTGGAATAATGGCTGATTTGGTTCTTAATCGCAATCTTTCGATCTCTCTTTCCAGACCCCTTCGATCAACAAATTCTAAAAGATAAAGGAATTCGTCATCAGCGATGGACAGCATGGGTCCAATTGGTGAATCAAGCCAGGTCGCTTTTAAAATCGTCAGATCTTTGCCTTTAGAAGGAGGAGCCCCCATAATACGGGAAAAAGCGTCCCTAAAGCCGCTGCCTGACTCATAACCACTTGATAGTTGAGTATCAATCACAGATTCACCTGATCTAATTTGTTTCATTGCAATCCCCATGCGTCTTGATCTGGCATATTCTACAAAGGTCATGCCAAATCGTTTTTTAAATTGTCTGCGTGCAGTAGAAGAGTCTACTGACAATTTACGAAAATCGCCATCTTTCCAACGCTTTTCTGGATTATTTTCAACTGCATCCACGAGCTTTTTAACGATTGCAGACACTTGATTTGGATTTGAAAGCGGTCTACATCGTTTACAAGGTCTAAATGAGGCCAAAAGAGCCTCTTTCGCCGTTTGAAAAAATTCACAATTTACAAAATTAGGCTTTCTTGCAGGGCAAGTCGGCCTACAAAAGACCCCCGTTGTTATAACACCAACAAAGAAAATCCCTTCATACTCCCTATCTTTATCTAGGAGCGCCTTATAATATTCTTTTTTACATGCATCGTTTACCATGGCCGCCAGTATACAACATATCGATAAAATCGTGCCGCCGAAATTCAGGCATTGATTTCACATTAATCAGAATTTATACACTGCAGTAATGGTGGGGTCATTAGTTTTGGTGCCAGGCCTGAGTTCCTGAGTCTTTTTACAATTAATCAACTCAAATTATTGATTTTTAGATAGAGATAAATTTTTAATTTTTCGAACAAAATAGGCTGGACTATCCTCACGAAGCCGATTTTAACTAAAAGACTCAGGAACTCAGGCCTGGCACCAACCATGGCACCAACCACACAGGCCTGGCACCAGCCATTATTATAGACTCGTGGAGGTAAGAGCTGCAAGAATATCCGTGCGCTCTGGTTTTACATTTGTAATCGCAATCCGACGATCATCATCAGAGATATCCCCTTTGCTTAAAACAAAATTTACCATTTCTACATGGCCTTCTATTACTGAATGTATAAGTGCGATTCCTCTGCTGAATGAAGTGACTTCGCTACGAGATAAGAGTATAGACAGTATTTCTAAACCTTTTCCTTCTATTGAAATGATAATTAGAGAGTTAAAATAATGGCTTTCTATTGGACCTTCTTTAGGGAAAAGAGAAGTTGCTAAATCGCATTTGTTGTAACCTACAGCATGATTTAGTGCTATTCTTCGGAAAATATGATCTTCACCAATCAATAAAGATGTTGTTTCGATAAAACCAAGGGAAGCCGCAAGCATCATTGCCTGACATTTATCATTCCTAGAAATAAGGTCTCTATCTAGGAATTCTTTTACAATTGTCAAATGATTTTGCTTTACTGCTGCAAAAAAGGCCTTATTATAAGACTCTTTAGAGAGAAATTCAGACTCTATGTCTAAAATACGACATAATGCACCTAAGTGAGAGAGTGTGGCCGCTTGAACAAGACCAAATTCTCCTAGATTATAGAGGGATCTCAAATCCATTTCATGAGGTAAAACACTTATTTCTCTACGACATAAGGGGCAGCTATGATGTGAACCAATCCAGCTATCAACACAAGTAGAGTGAAAAATGTGCTTTGCGCTTCCTAAGACAACTGCATTAACTAAAGAATCGGTCTCGGGGCATAACATTCTTAAGGGTTGATCGGACAGCATTTCTAACGAACAAATTGAACAAATAGGGTTAGAAGAACTCATAATGTTTCCTTGTTTTATCTCAATCATTATAAGTAAATTGTATATTTTACATGGAGGAAAATAATTAGTTTAAATACTTTTGTTGGTGTGGTGCCAGGCCAACCACCAACCATGGCAGAGCTACTTTTAGCCCCTCCAACTTAGGGTCTAGCTTTTTCCAGCTCTAATAACAGCGGCTATCCATGCAAATCTTGTTTGACAGGGATGCGGCGGGTGTCTTGTGAATGCATCAGGTCTCATTAAGCTAACCCAAGCAAGGGATTTTATTTCAGGAGAGACAAATAGATCTATTAACATTGGATCTCTCGCTAAAGATATCCCGCAAGCTTCGATAACGTTGAAATTTCTTTGCATTAAAGGTGATGCATATTCAAAAGCTAAGCTATTGCTCCTAATAGCTGCTACAACAATTGCTTCATTATTTTGCATAGCAGGGGATGTATATCGAAGGGCCAAAATATCCTGACTAAAAGCTGCTAAAACAATAGCTTCATTATTTTTCATATCAGGGGATGCATATTTAAGAGCACAACCATTCTGACTAACAGCAGCTAAAACAACAGCTTCATTATTTTTCATAGCAGGGGACGCATATTCAAGAGCCCGGCCATTCTGACTAACAGCAGCTAAAACAACAGCTTTATTATTTTTTATATCAGCCGATGCATATTGAAGAACCAAACCATCCTGGCTAACAGCAGCTAAAACAATAGCATCATTATTTTTCATATCAGCTGATGCATATCGAAGAGCCCAGCCATTCTGCCTAACAGCCGTTGAAACAACAGCTTCATTATTTTTCAAATCAGGAGATGCGGATGCAAGAGCTGAGCCATTCTGCCTAACAGCCCTTAAAACAACAGCTTCATTATTTTTCATATCAGGGGATGCAGATGCAAGAGCCCGGCCATTCTGACTAACAGCAGCTAAAACAATACCTTCATTATTTTTCATATCAACGGATGCATATTCAAGAGCTGAGCCATTCTGCCTAACAGCCGCTAAAACAATAGCTTCATTATTTTTCATATCAAGGGATGCATATTCAAGAGCCTGGCCATCCTGCCTAACAGCCGCTAAAACAATAGCTTCATTATTTTTCAAATCAGGGGATGCAGATGCAAGAGCCCGGCCATTCTGCCTAACAGCCGCTAAAACAATAGCTTCATTATTTTTCATATCAGCTGATGCATATTCAAGAGCTCTGCTATCCTGACTAACAGCCGCTAAAACAACAGCTTCATTATTTTGCATAGCAGGGGACGCATATTCAAGAGCCAAGCCATTTTCGCAAACAGCAGCTTTTATTACGTCTATATTATTTTTTAAATCTGCATCAAAAGTTCCTAGGTAGAGGCCATTTTCTGTTACGAGATCTATGGCATGATCGATTCTTGGATCTACGGCTTGGGTTGGGTATAGAGGCAAAGCCAAAACGCGACTAATAAATGATATCAAAACAAACCTCATATTTAGGATTTAATAATCAATAATGGTAAAAGAAAAGAAATTTTAAATCAATTTAATTAAAAATCATCTTTTTTGTGACGTGTGAAGGATTCGTAAAGGGGGTATGAAGGGGTCATGAAGGGGTCAGGCATCGGATTTTCGGATTTTGGACATAATTTTGCATCCCTGACACCGAACATTCAAGTCGTTCATGCCTATAATGGATCAGAGCATTCTTGGATTTTTCTATTTTGAATAGTCAGTTTTTTGGAACTAATCCTCATCACAGATGACAACTTGACTTCTGACCGCTTTATTAATTGTGTTTATAATGCACTTTCAGCGCTACTTCTAGCTCCTCCAAATTGGCGTGTAGTTTTTTGAGCTCTAATAACAGTCGCTATCCATGCAAATCTTGTTTGACAGGGATGCGACGGGTGTCTTGTGAATGCATCAGGTCTCATTAAGCTAACCCAAGCAAGGGATTTTATTTCAGGAGAGACAAATAGATCTATTAACATTGGATCTCTCGCTAAAGATATCCCGCAAGCTTCGATAACGTTGAAATTTCTTTGCATTAAAGGTGATGCATATTCAAAAGCTAAGCCATTGCGCCTAATAGCTGCTAAAACAATTGCTTCATTATTTTTCATAGCAGGGGATGCATACTCGAAAACTAAGCAAGACTTCCTAATAGCTGCTAAAACAATAGCTTTAGTATTTTGCAAAGCAAATGTTGCATGTATAAGAGCAAAGGCATTCTGGCTAATAGCAGCTAAAACAACAGCTTCATTATTTTTCATAGCAGGGGATGTATGGGCAAGAGCGCAGCCATCCTGGGTAATAGCAGCTAAAACAACATCTTTAGTATGTTGCATAATAGCGGATGCATATTGAAGAGCCTGGCCATTCTGCCTAACAGCAGCTAAAACAACAGCTTTAGTATTTTGCATAACAGGGGATGCATATTCAAGAACCCGGCCATTCTGCCTAACAGCAGCTAAAACGACAGCTTTAGTATTTTGCATAACAGGGGATGCATATTGAAGAGCCCAGCCATCCTGCCTAACAGCAGCTAAAACAACAGTTTTAGTATTTTGCATAACAGGGGATGCATATGCAAGAGCCCGGCCCTTCTGCCTAACAGCAGCTAAAACAACAGCTTTAGTATCTTGTATAACAGGGGATGCATATTGAAGAGCCCAGCCATTTTCGCTAATAGCAGCTTTTACTACGTTTATGTTGTTTTTTAAATCTTCAGGAAGAGTTGCCAGTAGGAGGCCATTTGCTGTTACCGTATATATGGCATCATTGATTCTTGGATCTACGGCTTCGTTTGGGTGGTGTGCCCAAGACAAAACGTCTCTAATACATGATATCAAAACAAACCTTATATTTACGATTCAATAGTAAAAAATGATAAAAAACAAAGCGATTTTAAAGCAATTTAATTAAAAAAATATCTTTTTTTGTGATGTATTTGGTGCCAGGCCTGAGTTCCTGAGTCTTTTAGTTAAAATCGGCTACGTGAGGGGAGTCCTTCCCATTTTGTTCAGGAAATTAAAAATTTATCTCTTTCTAAAAATCAATAATTTGAGTTGATTAATTGTAAAAAGACTCAGGAACTCAGGCCTGGCACCAAATGTGGTACCAGATCTAGCAACCTGTTCCGGCCATAAGAAGGGTTGGAACGAGGTGGTCTGTTTTCAGAATGTAGGTTTTGCTAGGAGTGATTTCTACCCAATTTGTATGGAGCTGGGGGTGATCTTCTCCATTTGAATAAATGAGTATTCTGAAATATTCTGATTTGGGGGGAATTGTGAGGGTGATTTTACCCTGCTCTGTGATAGGTTGGAGTGTTTTTGAGTCTAATGGAAGTGTATAAAGTAGGGCATTATTACCTTCTTCAATCTCTTTAGCGGAAGAGGCCCACTGAATTACAATTTTAGATGGAGTTGAGGTGTCTGGATGAGGGGTTTGATTGTCGAGTATGAAGGTGTCGGCATAGATGGCAGCTGTCATTAAGAAGAGCATGAATAGCATGATTTTTTTCATTGTATTTACCTTTTGTTATTCAACAGTGATCCCTTCTTGGGGAGTGCATTTTAAATTTGTAATGAGAGTAGATGTTTTTAGAGGAAAAATACCTTCTTTGCACAGAGTGAGAGGTTTACCTGTTCCTTTAAAGGGCTCTTTTGGAATATGCACGGTTACGTTTTTGACCATATTCACAGCTTCAGCAATTTCAAAATCACCAACCATGCTAAGAAGCTGGTAGCTTTCTTCGGGCGTCAAACCTTGAGTTTTTACTAAAAAATCAATTGCATTTCTAGAAGCAAGCTTCATAGCTTCAAATAAATCTGTATTTAATCCTACAATCATCCAATGAGTTGCGTTTTCAATGATAGGCCAAGTAAAGCAAGAACCTTTTCGTTTTGTTTTATCAAAGACCCCTTCTGCCTTAAGATCTTTTCTAACAATAATTTGCATTACGATGGCCTCATAAGAGGTTTCAAGTGCAGTAATATCGATTTCCCCATTGCTTTGCATAGCGTGTGAGTCTCCTGTCCAGACAAGACCCCCTTTTTGGAATACTGGAACAAAGAGAATTGAGCCTGCTTGTAATTCTGGCTGATCCAAATTGCCTCCAAAAGGGCCAGGTGGGACAGAGTTAAATTCTCCAGGTACAGGCTGAGCTGCTTCTTTTTTAATATCTACGGGCCATTCCATCGGCCAATCCATAGGAGGGGCTACTGCTAATACACCTGGAAATGGTTTAAGTTGTAAACAGATACCCTTTTTAAATTCGGTAGAATTATTTGGAATGTCATACTTAAAGTATTTGATTCTAGGTTTTGTAAATTCTGACAAAATACCTTGAGTGGGACTTAAGAAATTGTAGCCAAAATCGCCTAATTTAATATCAAGAATTCGAATTTCTAAAACATCGCCTGGTTCGGCTCCTTCAACATATACAGGTCCTGTTACACTGTGCATACCGCGTCTTTTTTGGATGTCATGCTTTTTATAAAAATTGGCAACATCTGCAGGAGTTGTTTTATTAAACACCATCTCGTGAAGGCAGCTATTCCAAGTTTCTAAAGAAACTGTATCGCCTGATTTGATTTTTACCACAGGGGTTTGACCTATTGTAAAAAGACCAAGAGTTGTTGTGTTTGGTGTTGCAGGGACTCTATAGGTTTCACTAAGAATTGATACAGTAGAGAATAAGACGAGCAAAAGGATTTTCATTTTTAACTCCAAGTAATTACCCTTTATTTAAACTTTTTTTTAAACAAAAGCAATCTGTTTTTTAGAAAAGGAGGGTAAGTCTTCCACTAAGGGCGCAAACATTGGAATGTAATGGATCGGCTCCGGGGTTAGGAATATAGCTGAAGACCGGTTGAAAATATAGTGATCCATAGACTTGTGCTTGATAATATGCTTGGAGCATAAGTTCGGAATGTCTTTTAAACAGATAATGGTTGAGTTTTGACCAAGCTAGACCTACACCAAATGAATCGTTGGGTCTTTTAGGAATGATATGAAAAGCTGTAAGTCCTGTCCCAAAGTAGAGATTCATTTCAAGAGTGCTGGATGCATTCCAACCGAATTGAAAAAAGCCTGAAAGATCTCCTAAATTTCCTTTACTAGATTTTTTTCTCCAAAGTGCTTGTGATCCAAATGCATAGACACCGCCAGTTCCTTGTTCAGATTGTGTTCCTGCTTCGAGCTTTCCACTTTGATACCATCCGCCAACAGCGAAAATACCTGGATTAGGAGCGGTCCAACCATAACCTATTTCTCCGATTGAAAAATAGTAACCATTAAAGTGGGGACCTTGAAGACCGGTTTGGACACCTCTTGCTAAATTGCCATCATAAACGGCTAGATTAATATAGAGCTTATCCGTGGGCGCAATTGTTGCTTCAATGCCATAAACAGAGTTATAATAACCACCAATTGCACCAAGTAAAGTGGTATTGACAAAGATAGGTGTATAGATAAGGCCACTGACAGAAGGAATTGCCATAAGAGGATTTGCTTCAGGAACTGGTTTTGAAACATTATTAAAATGGTAGGTAGGAATTGTTTTTCCAAAACGAATGGCAAATTTACCCCCTAAAAATTCTTGCCTGAACCAGAGTTGGTAGAGCTCTGATCTATTTAATGGAGGAGCTCCTGGTAAGCTGTTATATCCTTGAACAACACCTGCATCAGCATTTGTAGACTGTCCATTAAACTGGAGAAATTCTACACCAAATGAGGCTCCGGGCCATTGAAAGGCTTTTTTAAAATCGATATATAGATCGAGAATTAACAAACTGTTTCCTGTCCAACGCCTGTTGTGGTGAGCCCCAGTACCGCCATGTAGAAGATCGTTGTAATCTCCCATCCAAATCCCACCAATTCGAAAACCTGAATCTTGCGGTATTCGGATTAAGTTACCTAAATTTCCATTGCCAGTTATTACACTGACTGCCCCAGGGTTTCCGCTAATGCCATAGCTTGCTTCTTCTGCAAAAATTAAACTACCAAGGGAAATGCTAATCGCAAGAATTCTTTTCATTTCGTCCATCGTATGATAATTGAGATTTATTGACAAAACTTTGAATTTTTTGGTGCCAGGCCTGAGTTCCTGAGTCTTTTTATAATTAATCAACTCTAATTATTAATTTTTCGAACAAAATAGGAAGGACTCTTCTCGAGTAGCCGATTTCAACTAAAAGACTCAGGAACTCAGGCCTGGCACCAAATGGGAGAAGATTAGCAAATTGGTTGGTCTTTTTTTTAAAATATCTTATATTCTAGTTTTTTTACGGGGGAGATTATGTTTCATTTAAGGGCGGTATGGGTATGTATTGGTTCTTTTTGTGCAGTTGGTTTTGTCGAAGCAATTTCTGTTCCTGATTTGAAAGATCTAGAATCTCCGCCTACCTATTATACACCTGATCCAAAAGATCCTACGGGGGATTGGATTGTGTATGAAGGGTATTATCAGCCGACTACAAATCGTCTTTGGAAGCTTTCTGCCGTGTCGAATTCTATGGTAAAGGCGCCCACAAATGATTGGATGGGGCCTTTGGCATGTTTTCCAGATGCGGGATCGATGATTACGACGGGATATTATTTGGTTGGGTGGAATAACAGTGCAAAAGAGGGAATTTCATTTTCTTGCGCGGACGCATTTAAGTATTATGAGACACCAGGTGTTCCTTTATCGGGCCATTTTACTTTCGATTTAAGCAAACCTGTGGCAAGTTTTTCTTTGGTTTCGCCAGACAGTTCAGTAAATCCTACGATTTACTGGGATGAGAGTGACACGGGAAATATGTTAAGGTCGGTGCATTACAATGAAGATAAGCTGATTGTCTATCTAGTGCAGGGAGGGCTTTTTCAGGGAGCTCAGTATAAAGAGAGCTTAGTCCAAATTCAGATTCCCAATGGAGCCCAGATGCAAAAGAGTTCATTAGGAGAGGTAACTAAATATCAAGTGAATGATGCAAACGGCTTTGCTTATATAGTTTATGTTCCTGATGCCTTGGAGCTTGTTTGGAAGAATCAGGCTCTTATTTCTGAAGCTCCTTATACGGGATATATCAATTGTACGTGTGTGAATCAAAGTCAAGTCGATGCAATCTTAGACGATCATGCAAGAGCTATAGTTGTAGCAGCTCAAGCTACATTTTCTCTCAATAATGGGTACTTGTTTAATTACCAAAGTATCGATCTTTTAGGGGGGATTTCTTCAACGGAACCTTTGATTGTATTGATGGATCATCAGATCAATAAAGCGCAGCTCACCTCTGGACAAGTCCCCATTGAGATGACTCTCCTTACATTAAAGGGATCGGTTCAACCTTATGCAGGAAGCTTTTTTTCGTTTCAGTTTCCTGAGTCGTATCAAAATTTATCTACGGAAACCTTGCAGGTGACAAAAGCTCAAGCGGAGGCGTTGATTGATCAAGGTGTACTAGATCGGGGCCTTGATGCAGCTATTAATGCAGTAGCGCCTACTTTGTCTATTCCTTACAATAAGTTCTTATATCAAAAGGCGCTCACTTTAGTCTATGCAGCGGAGGTGATAGAGATTTCCGGAAGAGAAAATAGCTGGGAGGATAAATTAGAGAATTTACATCAGAATTTGATCGAGGCAATGAACTGTTTGTGGAAGGGAAGTGCGACGTTTCCAGAAAAAATTGATGGAAAAATTGTAGATCAGCCCTCTGGGATTAGAAAAGATGAGAATTGGACCTCTGTTGTCTTTTTTCCAGATTCGTATGGATCGGCGATCAATTTGAATGACCACATTGTTCAGTATGGCTATCCGTTATACGCTCTCACTTTACTGGATCAGTATGAAATAAAAGCGGGGAGCATGATAAGGTATTTAGATCAAACTTCTGTTTTAGGGACTTATTCGAATAAGGATCTGGGCAATCTTCTTGCCGCCGATATGGGACAATCAGAAGGTCTTGAGTTAATAGCCCATAGAAATCTTGATTTTTATGAGGGCCACTCTTGGCTTTCTGGCTTAGCAAATGCAAGTGATGGGCAAAATACGGAAAGCGAGTCAGAGGCTATTTTTGGAAGTATGAGCGTTGTTGCTTGGCTATTGCAAACAGAGGCAAGTCCGAGCGAAATCCAAATTGCAAAAAATCGCTGGTTTTTAGAGACCTCATCCTATCTTTCTTACTGGCAAGTGGATCAAGAGTCATCTCCCTATAAATTAGTCTGTCCTGATTTTGTAGAGAATCACCTCGTAGCCTCTATGGTTTGGCAAAAAAAAATTACTGCAGAAACCTATTGGGGACTTGAGTGGGATAGAATCCTTGCATGCGTTTTTATGCCTATGTCGCCCTCACTGTTACAAAACTTTTTAGGGGAATCCTCTAAAGAGTACGCAAAAGCAATCAGCGATTTTGTCAAAAAATATTGGGATCAATTTGATACCTCAAATTCTATTCAAAGCATTCTCATCCCGCTTGTCGCTTTTTCCGAAGAGCCAGATGCTGGGTCCCCTTTGGGGCTTTCTCCTACTCTGCAACAGATGATCGAAGATGTAAAAGGGGGAAAGACCCAATTCGATCCAGGTACTAATGAACTCATTCTTACAATCAGCTGCATAAAAACGCCTTAAAACCCGGCCCGCAGAGAAGGGGTCAAGAGAGGGACATGCCTGCAATTTCAAAGGCTCTTTGCTTTACTCGCTCAATCTCATTTTGAAGTTCTGTCGAATTATCATATTTGGTCTTAAATCTGGAAATCAAACTACTTATTGTACTAGCATCAAGTTGCATAGACAAAGCTATGTTCTTGATTGGAATTTTTCCCTCATTTTTAACGGGAAAATTCTAAATCAATAGTGCTCAGCTTGAGCCGCGACTAACTGTAATTTAAATAGGAAACGGTTCTACAGAAATTTGTCTAACATGGCAATATCAAGAGGATAGGAGCCGAAGAGTCCTTTAAAAATCTAAAAATCCGGCGTCTGACTCCCTTTATTTTAAATCCCTTGTTTTTTATAAAATGAATTTGTTATAATTATGGGCATGAAAAGATCTGTTACACATAAATTTTCATTCTTTTTTGGCAGTTCCAGCTGCCATTCCATATAGTATTTATTAAAATTATTTTTTACATTTATTAAAAAGAACAAAAGTTCTTAATTATTTTATTTAACAAAATAAGGAAAATTATTATGTCTAGTCTAATTCCAAAAATAAGCTCTTGTATAGCCGGGTGGGCAAGCACAATGCTAAAAAACGTTAGAACAACCCCCTCACTACCAGAAAGAAGCGTTTCGCTGGCATTGCAAAGCTTAAATCAATACACTTTAGATTTATACGCTCGAAAAAAGTTAGCAGTAAAGAGGCAGTTAGGAGACAAGATTCCTCTCATTCTTGCCAACCAGAATAACCTCTCATCAAGGTATCGAGGCATCCAAACAGATGTTGAATATATACCTCAGGAATATCATCTATTAAAAGCATTAGCGCACACTCCTATTGCAGTTCATATGGCTCACCAGATACGAGACGAACAAGAATCTGAGAGGCTAGAGATGAAACTGGAGGGTCTTTTTACACCTTATTACGAGTGTTCCAAGACTGCATAAATACACTGATCTGGTACAAACGAACCTAAGGATACTTAGGTGCACCAAAACAGAGCTGGTTTTACAAGAACTTAGAGTCCTTGAAAAACCTTTGCGTGAGTTAATCAATGAAGCCGCGCGGATACGGTTAGAAGCGCTACATTTCGAAGTGCAGCAAATTCAAAGTAGGATCAATCCAGATGACTGGAAGAGATTATGCGTGGTTGTTATGGGACCTCCCATGCCAAGGGAAGGAGAGCTCAGCATGCAGTACTTCGAAAAAATCCTTAATACCACTCCTAGTCCAAAACAGTGCCCTTATGCAAGAGCGCTGACTAGCACTACTCATTTATATGGGAAACAAAGACTTATCTATGCAGAGTCCATTGATGAAGAAGACAAGGCTCTTGATTTAGTCGCAACTCATATTTGTGATGAAGAGCTAGGTCGAGTTTTATTAAACGATGAGTCTGCTATGCGAGCCGATATTTTGAAAGATTCGGCAAAGAGCTGTTTGAAGGAGATGTTACCCGATTAATAAAGCGACTCACTTTGGATTTTTAGATTTGCGGAAGGGGGATGACCCCTTCCCTTTAAAACCCAGCCAGCTACTTATTTGATTTTCTAGAAGTTCTCAGATAGCGATCTTCTGGAAAATCAAATAAGTAGCTAGCCGGTTTAAATTATCAAATAAGAACTGTTTTTTATTAATACATGCTATATAATAGGTCATGGATTTATCAATAGAATCTCATAATAGAAAATATAATTTGTCTTTTTGTGACATAGCTCTTTTTTTTGGTACTGGATTTTCAGGAATTTCTTATGCTAAACGGCACTGGGATCTTTCAGAAAGAGGGGGCACTCTACAGATTTGGGGTCACAGGATTGTTGCTATTATGGAAGCGCTTCCTTTAATAGGTGGCTTGGTAGCGCTTATTGAACGATTAGTTTTTGATATAATTTCTAATCAATTGTTGAAAAATTCTCCCAAAATTCCTATTCCACCAATCTATTCAGGAATGGCTCAACTTACACTAGATGATTTACAAAAGTTACATACTTACTTAGATAAATACGATTTAACAGCTCCTGAAAAAGAGGATCTGTTAATAAAGATTCACCAATTAAATTTATTCAGAAAGCCCTTTCATAGTATCGCTTCTTCAGAGGGATTTGAAAGAATTGTTTTGCATACTTTTATTAACGTTAAAGACCCACTTCCTTATTTTGAGAGAATTATTCGATCTTCGACAACGTTAGATCGGTCGGTAGATGGAAAGAATACATTGTTGCTTTGGCTGATAGCAAATGGAAAATTTGAGACAGCGCTAAAAGTTATAGAATTTGCTTCACATAATGATCATCTGAATGTTCGAGATATTGATTGGCGCTTAAATAGTCCATTACATTTAATTATTGCTAAGGGGTACACAACAAGGACATTCGATGGAGAGCAACTGACTGTAAGCAGTTTACATCTTTTGCAAGCAGTGTTAGATCGGGGAGGCAATCCAAATTTTCAAAATTCACAAGGAAATACTCCGCTTCATTTAGCATATCTTCGCAGAAATCAAGAGATGATAACTTTGTTGCTCCAAGCTGGTGCTGATAATACGATTCGAAATCAGAGTGGCCAATTACCTCAAGATTTGCAAGGCCTTACTTTTGTTGTGGCAGAAGAGATTCTTACAAGAACAGCGATGCCTCACGCACCCCCTTTTTGATCGGGAATACAATCTACTTTTATTGTATAGAGAACCTCTCTGGGAGGGATCAATCATCAATCTTTTACCGCGCTTTAGGGTTGTATGGAATTGATTTTTAGGGCATAATAATTATTATACTAATTTAAATTTTGGTTTTTTGTGTCATTAGATCTATCAACTGCTATCGATAAAAGACAGGCTTTGCCAATCTCCCATACAAACCAACACAGCCGATACCTAGTACACTCTAAAAGAACCTTAGAGGATAAGTTTGCGGGCGAGGGTCAAGTTTCCCAAAAGACAGCCCTGTGTGGTTTAAAAATATTTTTCCTTCTATCTTCTCTGTTTAACTTTAAAAAATTTCATGGGCATTTTTTGATTTTAGTTAAAAATATTCAGTGTATAGGAACCTATTTAATAGGGATTTTTTCTTTTAGCAGCTCTAGGAAAAAATCGGGTTCTCAAAATCAAGGTTCGCCTCATCAAGATGAGGTTCCTGCTGTTTCTCTTCGTATAGAGAGCCCGCCGATTCCTTCGCCTAATCGTCTTGAGGGAGTCTTCGCTATGTTTGAACTTATATTCAATCCTAGATGGGGAGAAAAGGAGTATAAAATACATTCATTAGACGATCTCTTTAAGGCTCAAATAGACTATTTTTCGAAACCTCGAAATGAGAGATTGTATATCCGCGAGCTCTCTTATTTCTTTTACCTAACAGCTTGTACCATGTATGAACAATTTCAAAACGAAGTTGCGAAGCTGGAACATCAGTATATCTTAAGCTATCTTCCAGAAATTCAGATTCTTATTCAACAATGTGCAATAAAATATAATATAAGTTCGGTTAGAGAGGAATATGTAGCCGAAATACAACTCTTTTTTACATTCTCCCCCTTGTTGCTTCGCTTTGGATTAAATGAACCGATTGCAACAAGCATTTTTTCTATAATTAAATCGATGCCAAATTTTTTAACAGTGATTCCCATAGAGCTTGTTAAAAAATGCATAGAGTTGTGTCCTGAACTTGCCAACGATGAGAATGCGATCTTCGTAGTCATTCATAATAAGGTAGCCGAAAATCTTAGAGATACCCATCAGCGTAAATTGGTAAATATTGACAGCAGTCTATTTGCTTTGTTCCTTTCGTCAGCCAAGTCAAAGAAAAATCTAAGGATTATATTTTTTCAGCTTGTAACGCATTCATTGATAGTCAATTCTGATTTTGATAAAAAATACTATCACGAGCTGATTCTGAAAATGATTGAAGTTCATCCGTTTTTGCTTACCGAAATAGTTCCTACGTCAGGAGTGTATCAAAAGGATGGAAGGTTTATAGACTTATGTTTGGCTGTTTATACAAAAAAACCTTTTAAATCTTATCTATTTCATATCCCTACAGGTGAATTCCATCATTATACGTCAGTTGCTTATTCATCCAGATCTACAGAATTAGATAAAGCCTTTTATAGGAGATTAGCAGTAAAAGCGCATGAATGTGGAGCTACTGTTACAAAGAGGCAAGCAAAAGTAATGGAACAAGTTTTTCCAAGGGCTTCGGAAGAAAGGCGCTATTTTGAAGAAAAGGGTTATTTTATAAAGCCCATTCGTGTTGAATCGGATCTTAAAACATGGGATCCTTCTAGAATTCGAGATGTAATTATCTTAAGAAAAAGAGATTTGGAGCAAGAAATTCGCCTGGGCAATTTGTCAGAAAAACGGATTAATTTTAAATTAGTGATCGATTGTCATGATGTTAAAAGGGCGGTGAAAGAAGTAATAGTAGAGGGACACGCTTCAATAGAATCTTTTCTAGAGGAGTACAAAGAGTTTGTTATTCTTTATGACCGAATTATAGATCAAATGCCTATTTTTGCGTTTATTCGATCAATGAGCAAAGAATTTAGAGATCTAATTAAACACCGTGAAAAATTGGCTTCAGAGGAATTAAGGAAATTTATTTTACTAGCAGATAGCGATATTGACCATAATTCGACTTATAGAGAAATAGAAAAGATTATTCCAACTTATCTAGCAACACGCAAATCCCTTATTAGGGAATCAAGAGTTAGAATTGCCGAAATCGCCTCGGCATTTTTCCAAAATCCATTTTGGCAAAGGCATAATTATGCCCATCTTGCTATTCATGGAACGAAAATGGGAACTTTGCACTTAATAAAAAAAGCTCCAAAAGGGGAGCAATGCCTACGTTCGGCAGGCGATCTTTTAAAAAGAAATATCGCCCCCCTTGTTGGGGAACTTTGCGGCTCACATACTCGATCAAATCTTAGTCACCTTTCCTTTAGTCCACCATCCTATTTAATGAGCGAACCTCGCTGGAGCACCAGGCAATTAATATTTGGGGTAGCTAGCACATATTTTCAATCAATTGCTTACGCAAGAAATCTAGTAATGGCCTATAGCAGCTCTAAAATGCAAAGATTTGATCTAGAAGAGACCTGGGAAAAATGCAGCTTATCTAATTTAGCTCAATTGATTTCCGATGAAAATGAGGGTTCCGTCTTTCCCATAGAGATTCTCCGAATACGAATGACGGATCCTGATGCCGATATGAAGTTAACCCCATATAAACAACTGATTGAAGAGGCAAGAATTGCTAAGGAAAAACCGTTGTTACTAGAGGATGTGTATCAGGCTCTGAATGGGGAAATTCCTGTAAAATTAACCCCGGATGAGTTGGTTTTAGCGCAAGATACGACTCCGATTATTTTTGGTGTTCTAAATCAATATGATATGAAGCCGCCACCACAAGATGGTGAAATTACTTTGCCTACAGGACTTGAATTGGGAGCCCATAAAGATGTGCCTCTCATTTTTACCGATTTAGAGTCAATTGAGCGTGTTCGTGGATTTTGCAGCAAAGATGGAATTGAAGTGCAGTCGATCGACACCCTTCTTTTTATTGATTTTCTAAATTCTCTTAATGAATTCAAAATAAAAAAACTCCCCAAAAAAACGTTATCTGAAAATAATTTACAGCAGGTGATTGGCCAAACAGTTAAATTGTTTGCGGCCCCCTATTATGCAAGTCCATTCCCCGAAAAGCCTATAGCTCCAAAAACGGGCTCGACTATTTCTAAGATTGCTCATCAGGAAGAGTTGGACAGTCCATTTTTTAAGAGGAATGGAGGATTCTACTCTGATTACATTGAGGCAATTATGAATACAGAAGTTGCTCCTGCACGTGAAACTCATGGCGTTATGCATATGCTTCGAACGACACTATTTTCTCAAATATTTATGAATATAATACATCCTACTGCTTCGATAAAAATACGGTATCTCACAGCAATAGCAGCTGCTTTTCATGATAGCGCAAGACAGGATGAGGGGATTGATCGTTGGGATGAGATGAGCGCATGGGCTTTACGAAGTTTTCTTAACGCATACAAACAAGCCGGGGCTGTTAGAGGAGAGTTAGTTTATCTATCAGAAGAAGACATTAAAACTTGTTATCACGCTCTAAGTTCTAAAGATCCTAAGGATGGCGAAGGTTTCGTATCAGACATTCAAAGAGCTGTTCACGACGCTGACTGTATGGAGATTGTCCGTTGTTTGAGTCATTCTTCACGCTTTGAGAGAGATAAGCTTACTATTTTTGGAGAAATGGAAACAGCTAAGCTGGATCAAATTGTTAGAGAGGCTTCTCTCTTTATTTTTGAAACAGAAACCTTAGAGACTAAATGCTTTTATGAATATGAATCTCAAGATCCATACTCTGATCTCCTTAAGTACTTAACCGATAACCTAGATAAATATCCGACACTTAATTACTACCTTTTCCTAGGAGCACCGTTAGATTCTGTGAAGATAGCACCTCATCAACCAGTGTATGGAGCAGGCTGTGGGGCAGGTTGTGGGGCAGGACTGGGAGAATAATATTGGTAATAATCAGGTCTTGAGTTCTAATCTGAATTTTTGTGTTTGATCTAACATTTTGGTGCCAGGCCTGAGTTCCTGAGTCTTTTCATAATGAATCAACTCTAATTATTGATTTTCAGAAAGATATAAATTTTTAATTTCCCGAACACAATAGGCTGGACTTCGCTCACGTAGCTGATTTCAATTAAAAGACTCAGGAACTCAGGCCTGGCACCATGGCACTAAAGTTCTAGCATTTTCTTGACCTATTGCCCACTGCATAGCAGGAAAAAATATGGCAGTATCGCGATCAGAAGATTTATAAGAGTCTTCTTTTCTCATAAAAGATTTACCTGGAAGAGATGCCACATCGCTTGCGTGCTCAAGTTTATCTTTTAGGTCGTCAACCCAAAATCTTTCAGGTTTTGGCGGTGTTCTTAAGGTGGCTGCAATCTCCTTGATTCTTTCTAAAGCAGGTCACTTTCTTTCAGGAGATATTCCAGTAGTGTGATTTTCGATATAACGATATCCCGCATAGGCGCTGTATAAGCCTAAGATTCCGCATCCGGTTAATCCTCTTTGTAACATAACTGATTTCCTTTTCTTAGCAAATTTTTATCTCTTCTATCTATACTCATGACAGTTGACAGACCCAGATTTTTCGCAGTAATCCTGCTTTGATTATTACTGCCTATTTTTTGTTTGATATTAAATTTTAGAATAATTTAATATTAAGTAATTATTTAAATCAAGAAGGAAAAAATCTCTATAGAGCACATGCCAAGTTAATGAATCTTGAAAGATAGTGTCAGTTAATTATAAAAAATAATATTAAACAAAGAGTATATTTATGCAGATTGGTGATATTGGTAAGCATTTGGCTTTAAGTTTTGAACTGATGCAAATCGGAGAGCGATTTCGGCCGGAAAGGGGAAATCTTCCGAATGTAGTTCCCCTTGAGTTGGGCATAAAAGGTGATTCTATGGGAGGTGTTTTTTCCGTTGATCCTTCTAAAACAGGTAATATTTCAGTAGCTATTTTGCATATTACTCGAATCTCATTTGGAGGTCCCTCATTTTTAAGTGGTCTTGATAGCACTAAAATACAGGTAATTTCCGCAAAAAGCGTATCTCCCGCGAGTATTTTCGAGGCATTAAAATGTCCTCGAACAGAGGTTGATGCGTGGGCCAGATGTACGCGAAAACAGCTTGGTCAAAGTGAGGGTTACGACTAGTCTATTTTTTTTCAGACTCTAGCGAAAGACGCTTAAGGATATCTGTAATTCTCGGATCAACTTCTTCCCCGCCTCTTACTCGTTCTTCCTCGATCATCCCCTTAATTGATGCTAGTGTTGCTTCACGAAGATCGATGTTTTTTTGGTAGATTGCCATCAGAGCTTCTCTATGAGGATGGTCTTTTAAAAGATCTTCCGTTTTTTTTGCTTTGTCCGTTTGCGCCTGAAGAATTTTTAAGCTTTTTTCAAGTTCTGATATTGTGTGTTCTCTCGATGCTTCCATGGATACTCCTTTTGTGGGTTTTTTAGATTTGATATTGTTGATTAGATTTTGCATCCAAAGGAAGCGGAAATGTTTCCAGTTCTCCATAAGCTATCAAGATTGAGGGAAAGGCTTTCGCAAGAATTAACAGAGCAGATAACTCCTTGAGGAAGAGAGCTTGGAAGGGATGTGAGATTTGGGAGGTCTGTTAAATCTAACGTTTTAAGAAGGGGAGAGCGTACTAGGAATTCAATTTCGGTAACATTTGGTAGAAAATGTAATTTGCAATGCTCCAGGGAAGGTAGATCGTTAGGAAGAATTGGCGTAGAAGGCACTTTTAGTGCTCTTTCTTCAATTCTTGCTCTAGATATACTATGCTCAAGCATTTCAGCCGCATAGTCTTTACATTCATCATATTGCCATGCTGGATCCATAGATTCCCAGTACATAACTTCAGCGATTCGGGATCTAAAAGGTAAATCAGAGAGAGATAACGTTTTAATTCCAAGACCATCAAGGGATCTCAGATCGGTAATCTTTGGGCAATTTGAGATGGAAAGAGAGGTGATGTTAGGGAATTTTCTGACTAATACTTCAAGATGCTCATTTGAAAAATTCATAAGAGAAACTAGGTTCATATTAAAATCGGTTACACTTAGGTAGTTGTCCCACAAGTTAATTGCTAATTCTAGATCACGACTAGATAAGGATTCAATTTCAGGAATTAGGGTAGAGAGATTAAATGAGTTATCTTTGCAAACCGAAACTACAGTTTTTATAGGAATTTCCGATACATGCGCAGCTGATGCGAATGTTTTTCCGTATTGATTTGTAACTATCGATGTCATTAGTTCTCCTGATAGTAATGTTGCTTAATTCATTATTTAGTTAAATTAATGGGTATCTTTACGAGGGTATAAAGAGGGTCTTTCACGATGTTTGTTAATCCTGCTACATTTATTAAGACAACCAACCATAATCATTCTATCTCCTTTTCTTTGTAAAATCTTTGGCAATTGAACCAGAATACATCATGACTTTACCTTTGCTTAATAAAATTTGAGGAGAGCGAAGTGTATTCTCTTTATTGAATTTTAGCAAATATTTCTAGTCATTTGATTTTTTTAATAGTGACCAAAAACATATTCGATACCCTCTCCTAAAGTTTCAAATTCATTAACAATCTGTGTAATTTTTTTCTTGGGATTCGCCCAAATTATCTCGATTGGATTAAGATCGGGCGAATAAGTATCGGGCCTGGTTTTGCGTTTTGAAGGAAGGTTAATGTAAAGTTTTTGTAAATTGGTGTTGTGAAAATCTCAGAATTTTATTAGTGTGGTTACCATAAATAATACAATCGAGAGAATAATATGGACATAATAATTGTGAGGGGCGAAATCCCTGCAGGCTCGTTATCTAACGATAAGGAAGGTCAATTGTATGATGCTGATAGGTACGGGACAATTACAGAAAGAACCTCTTTATTGCCAGGAAGGTCTCAGAGAAGGTGGTCTTTGGTTAGATCTATAGAGGATTCCCCTGTTCGAGGTTCTTCCAGGAGATCCTTTCCAGTCTTTTGTTGTTTTAAGGTAGGTATGGTTATAGGATTGATCGTTGGGGGTTATGGGATTGCATCGGGGATAGTTATAAAAAGAATACAAGTATGGGATGATAGTGCAAAAAGAGCGCAGCTGATCTACTATGCGATAGGAGGGATTGGGTTAGGTATTTCAGCATTATGTTGCATTATGGCAACAATTCAGAGCTGTAGAAATGGAAGGGAAACAGGTAGATAGCGCAGAGTTGACAAATAGCTCTTAGTCTTTATATAATTTTAATGCAAGCGGGAGGTGGTATGGCTTTGAAGGCTGTAAATTATGAAACGGTTTTTTGTCCAAGGCTAGTTCCGGAAAAGAAAGGAGATCCTTGTTCCTATTTTCCGGTCATTGTTAAAATTTCGAAGCCTTTTATAGATACAACTCTTCAGGCAGTTGCGGTTACCTATATTCCAGGTTATGGAATGTATCGTACGGTTGATCTTGTCTTCAAAATTGTAGGAGCGTACCGTAAGTCGGCAGTTTGTTTGGTTGGAACTTGCGCGAAATCATTTTTCCCCAAAAAATATCTTGTTTCAGCAATTGGGGAAAAATTAGGCTTGAAAATACCTATAACAATTTTACTGGGGGGAAGCGTTTCTTCTCTTGTTTCTCAGATTGTTTTTGTCACTATCACGGGTTCAATTATTCCTCAAAAATGTGTAGAAGGAATAGAGAAAGTCTTGCCTGCGGCCTTGCAACTATTTCATTCAAACGATAGTGAAATTGTGGATGATTATGTTTGTGTGGATGTCGAATCGAATGAAGAGGATTATGTGGTTGTCGACATTGGCTCTGGTTGCTAGTTCCGGACAAAGTGTAACCCCTTTTAAATTTTAGCCTGAATTAGGCAAGAGAGTCCTTTTGCGAGAGTGTGCTTCTGGGTCTAAATCTCGATGCAGGGTGCTGGAAGTATTTCATTTGAATGTTTTTGAAGTATATGTTAAGATTTTTCTCTTAATAGGTTTTTAATAGGTTTTTAATAGGTTTTTAATAGTTTGCCCTTAAAAAGGGTGTTTTAGGGAGGTTTATATGAGTGCAATCGGACGAAAGGGTGTAGGGGTTGGAGCTGTTGTCGATGAAGATAAGGCAAGAGAGAGCATGTTTTTACGAGCAGGTAATTTGCCGAATGAGCTGATTGAGCCAGTCGTATTAAATTTGGCAATATTTCGACTTTATCCCAAACCTGATGAGAGAGAAGAGGGGATTACATTTGAGCAAGTCTCTAAATTTCAAATATATGCATTTAAAATTTTTAAGATTGTCGCTAAAACCCAACAGGGATCTATTACAGCTGCATTAGAGAGGTATAATGGAGGGGAGGGGAGCTGTTTATTAAGCAAAATGGGTGCAATTTTGATTGAAAGTTCTCGATTAGGGAAAGAGGATGCAGCTTCTAAAGGATCTAAAAAGTCAGGAATAACTTTGCCAGAAGAGGATGTTGAAGAGGCTACATGCGCTGTTGAAGTTGTTGATTACGCCTCTTTTTTAGAGCTAAATGCGACAGCCCTCAATGTTTTTCTTACCGATCAAATTTGGCCCAGACTTATGGAATGGTTTTTGAAGATTAATGATGGATCAGAAGGTAGTCCTGTTAAATTCTTTTTTTTGAGAGTTAGTTTGAAAGCGACAGATATGTTTGAAGAGTGTCAAAATTTAATGTGCGGTACGATTGGAAAACTCTATTTTGAAGATCAAGCAGATGAAGATAATATGCTGCAATTGCAATGTGTAAGATCTAGAATGGCAGAAATAGCAAAAAAAATAGACTGTTTTTTTGCCTCAATGAGGTTTGAATATTCCTTTTTTGAGCAAGATCCTGAAATTCAAAAAATTATTCGAGAAGATTTGTCTCGTATTGATAGTGAGCATTTTCATCTTAAAGGGATTAAGTCTTTGAAAAGGCGGGGTAAAGATGTGTCCATTAAAAATTTTTATGACGAGTTGACAGCCCCGATTTTTAGAAAAATCGGATTTCTAGCGAAGACGCCAATTGAGGTATTAATTGATTTTGCAAATAAAACCTATCGCCGGCAGTTTGAATTTTTTAGTAAAATTCAAGTTATTATGAATACTTTCAGAGATCTTATAATCGTTCAGGATAATTTATTTGAAGTTATAGAGAATCAAGTAGAAGTTAAGTTATTACAAAACCGTGTCGCTTTGGAGGCGGCAAAAAGAGTGACAGAAAAATCTGAAGTGGTTGCGTTGAGTTGTGAAGGGGAGCGAAAAGAAGAGGAAGTAGTTAAGGAGGTTGAAACACGAAAGAGGGCTCCGCGACCATTAACTTTGCAATTCATTCTCGAGCAATTAGTTTGTGAAAGCTCTGCCAGGTGTCCCGCATATCTCAATGCGATCCATAGATTGGAAGATCTTATGTATCAGATTTTACATCCATCATCCCCTCGAGTACTCGAATGTTTTACCTCAGTTGTAGGGATTACTCAAGTTATGGAGCAACTTCTTGTTGCTATTGCAAGACGCCAGACGCGAGATGAATCAATTAAGGGGCATAATTTACTTATGCTTTTGAAGAATATTCCTACCATTAAAGCTGGGTCACTTGAATATAAAATGATTTATGATCTTAATGATGTAGAGTTTAAATCGCGGAATATGTTAGATGTGCCCAAATTTATTGAAAGGTTACCCCCCTTTATTTTATTAAAGAGATCGTATGTGGCCTTTTTATCAGGCTCTCATGAGGGAGTCGAAGATCTTCACAAAGATGTTTTAGAGTTCATTAAAAAATATCTCATTTTTATTTCTAAGTTACAGAGAGAGTTTTTAGGGAGCAAGTTGCCCCAATTGGAAGGAGAAAGTATTGATCGACTCTTTTTGCGAGTCCCCCCTGTTTTAGAGGTAAGGGGAGGAGGAGCTTCTGCGGCGGCAGTTGATGATGATGATTTGTTTGGGCCAATTCAAGAGGTGTTGAGAGAGGATGAAACAGTTGGTCCTGAGAAAGAAAATTTGTATTTTTATTTAGCCCTTTTAAAAGCGGAAAGATCTAGGGATCTACCTGAGTTGCAGCATTTTAAGATTTCAAGGGGCTATAATCTTTGTTATCTCTTTCTAGAAGCGGTCTGTCGATATAAATATCCTGTGGTTAGTGGAAGCTCTGCTGAGGGTTCAATCAGACGTCACAATTTTTTTGAGCTTTTAAGAGAGAAGTGGGATGCTTTTTCCGAGGAAGAGCAAGAATTTTTACTCAACTCTAGCAATGTTAGGTATCATGCAAGGTATGAAGAGGATAGGTCTTCCGATAGTTCTTTTGCTACAGCTAGGAAAGTAGTGGACCGGGCAGTGGCTGGAGGAGCTCGAAGAGCAGGGGCTGGTGGACCGACAACGGTAAAGCTGAAAGGTGATGAAGGAATTGCTTGGACTGGAAAAATGGCTCTTGCAGTATCTGATTTTGATCAGATGTATAGAGTGATGGTTGGTTTGGCTGTAAAAATTCTCGAAGGAGAGTCCTAGCCCTCATTTCTTAGAAACGCTAAATAAATGAATTGACGACTCTTGTTACAGTTTGCTATTTTATCTCTATTTGGAGGAATTTCTTTATATGGGTAAAGTAGGACATTTTGTGTATAGAACGAAGACAATTTGGAGATCGTTCAAAGAAATTTATCAATTGCCTCAAGCGAAAATTGATGCATTTGTTGATTCTTTTGAAGTCTTTCATCACGATTTCAAAGATGAGAGTAGATTAAAAGAGGCGTATGGGGAAAATTATTACGAAATAGTGCATCAAAAAGTAAAAGATTACTACGCGGTTTTGAATTTGGTCGGATCTTTAGGCTGCGTAGAAAAAATGTACATTCCCCCTATGATCGATCCTAAAAAGAGTATTGCTCAAAATCAAGAGCTTTTTGAAAAAAGAATGATGGCCGATTTACAAATCAAGCAAGGGGACAAGGTCCTTGATATTGGTTGTGGAAGGGGGCGTGTTGCAGCTCACATTGCAAGGCTGAAAAAAGCAAAAGTGACGGGAATTAATATTCAGGAGGATCAATTAAAGCATGGACGTCAATTTGCAAAAGAAAAGGGGCTGGAAGACCTACTGGAATTTCAAAAGGGGGATTTAAATGATATCCCGTTCCCTTTTCCTGAGGAGACTTTTGATGCAATTTATCATATTCAGGTCTTTAGCTATTCGAAAGATTTATATAAGCTGATGAAAGAGCTTTATAGAATTTTAAAGCCGGGAGGGAGAGTCTCTTCTTGTGATTGGTTGACTTTGGATGCTTATGATCCTAACAATAAAGAGCACGTTTTTATAGTTAATAAAATTAAGCCACTTCTAGGAGCCATAGGGACCCCTTCGAAAGCGGAATACCTAGATGCATTTAAACAAGCAGGTTTTAAAATCATTAAGGCAGAAGTTGCGGCTACTCCAGGAAAAACAGACGAGCTTAATATCGAAAAAGCTTCGAAAGAGTTTACTCTGATTCATAAGCTTGTGAATGGTTTAGTAAAAGTTCGTATCCTACCAAAACATTTTAAAACAATATTAGAGCAGTTAAAAGATGCAGAGGTTTTTGCAGAAGTAGAGAGGAGAAAACTTGCAACAACCAACTATCATATTGTAGCGGAAAAAGTCTAATTTTATTAGGGGTGTATGCAGAAGTTTTTGATCTCTTTTAGTCTGTTTGTTACGACACTTGTTGCGCAGGAGTATGTTGCAAAAGATTATAATTATTTGATCAATAAGATGCCTGAGATCCACCCCGAACTTTTACAGGTCCATTTCAAATTGTATGGAGGATACGTCGATCAAGTAAATCGTCTAAATCTTTTGTTAGAAGGGGAAAAAAAGGGGAGTATTGAAACTTCATTTACCTATCAAGCTATCAAACGTCGGTATGGTTGGGAGTATGATGGCATGGTTCTGCACGAGCTCTATTTTGACAATTTAGGTGGCAGTGAAAAATTAGATCAAGGCTCTCTTTTATATCAGAAGATTGTTCAGCAATTTGGCTCGTACGATAATTGGATTCGAGATTTCAAGGCAACTGCTTTAACAAGAGGTGTGGGCTGGGTTGTGTTATCGTGGGATTCCAAAAAAGATCTCCTTTTCAATGCCTGGATTACAGAACATGATACCGGTCCCTTATACAAATACACCCCTCTTCTAGTAGTTGATTTATGGGAACATGCCTATCTATCCCAATTTCAGCTAGACAGGGGCAAGTACCTAGATATCGTTTTCAAGTATATTGATTGGACTGAAGTTTCTAAAAGGCTTTAAGCCCGACTGCTACAGAAGATTTAAAGGTCTTATTCAATAGTGATTGCGTCATCATGAGGTGGAGAAGCTCTCACAGAATAAAACACAACAAGCTAACCCATAAAAATTTAGAATATCGAGTTTGTTTTATTAATAGTTGACAGAATTCTATTTTTTTTCATAATCAGGGTATTGATTTAAAGAGACGAGGAAAATTATGGAATCATTATCGCCCAGCGACCAGAGTTTTATCGATATTATTTCAGATTGGGATGAATCTTCTCCATTACAAAATTTGGGTGGAAGATCACCGGAACTAATTACCAAAATAGCAATAGCTTCTACACCGCATCATACTGAGGATGAATTGCTATTGTGTATTGATCGGGTTGAATGGATTTCTAGTTTAAGCCATCAGACCGTTCAAAAAATCCAATCTTTAAAAAAATTATTAAACTCAACTCATGAAGCATCGAGATCAGATTTTGAAACCCATTTAGGATTAGATGATTGGAATGCAGGACCAGATACTCAAAAAGCAAAAAATCGAATTATCGAATCTTTTATTAACAAATCTAAATTTTTAGACCTCTCTGATTTGAAACTTACCTCTCTTCCTGAATGTGTAAAACACTTTATCCATCTTAAAAAGTTTAGCTATTCCTCTGAATCAATATCTAAACCTCCTAGCTTAAGACTAATAGTGAAAATGAAAGAAATAAATTCTTTCCATAAAGATGTTTCTTTGGAAACCTGGACTTCAGAAGAAATTAATGCAGGTCTTGAAGAATTTCTTTCTGATTATGAACTTTATGACTATAAGTATTGCAGGTTCCCTTGTGCCGTAGATGAGGATGAAGCTATAGCCTATTATGAACATCAAGAAAGGCTTATTGGATACCCTGGACTTGAGCTTTTAGATAAAGAAGACTATGCGACCTATTCTCGTGAAGATGAGATTGATACATTCTTTAGACCGAGCACATTTATTCCCGTTGAGAGGTATGAGGGCTATGAAACTTTTGGTGCTGGGGATTCAAATTCTCAAAAAGACTGGTTTGCTAGCTACTTTCATTTAGCTAGCGCCCCCATTCCTGAACCTCCAGCTGAACCTGCTTTTCCAAAAATATTGAGGTCTCTTTCAATAGACCAAATTTCAAAATTAGATCCCAAATATATACCTTTACTGCCGATAACATTAGCTAATCACTTTAAATTTCTTGCTCCAGAGCAATTTTCTAACTTAACAATATTCCAGCTTGAGCATCTTAATTTTACAGAACTTTCTCAAGAACAAATTGATCTTATAGCAACTCCTAAAAACATCCAATATTTGATGAAAAATTCTGACTTTATTGCTAGAGTTTCTCCAGAATCGATCAATGCTTTTATCCATACTGTGTTGACTAAACAAAGTTATGGGGCCGAGTTGTTTTTAATTAAGTTAACTCAAACTCAAGTTGCTGGGATCAACTTTAATGACCTTTCTTTAGAATTAATAACCCACATTTTACAGCATATTGAAAAAAAACATCTAACTGAAGAACAAATTGATGTTTTATCAACGCCTCAAAGGATTGTTTTATTAGGAGAATTCAGAGATCTAGTAGGAAAAATAAGAGGGGATTTATTAAATGGTTTTTTAAAAAGCTTAACAGCCGATTCCCTTAAAGACTACTACTCTAATGAAATTCGTTTGATATTAAAATTGTCGCCGGCTCAAATTAAAATGATTGATTTTGCAAGTTTAACTCAATTGCAAAAAGAGTTACTTTTTTCTCGTATTGATCCAAATTCGTTAACTCAAGATCAAGCTGATAGTCTATTAACTATAAAAAGCATAGGACGCTCTCAAGATCCTAGGGCATTTTTAGCCAAAGTAAGTCGAGAAGCGATACAGAGATTGCTAGAGTCCATAGAAACTCCTAGTAGGGAAGACTATTCATTTTTGAGACTCTTAGAGTTTAGTAATGCACACATTCGGTTTGAGACTTTATCGAGCAACCAAATAGACTGTGTTTTATGTCATATAAGTCCGTATTTATTATCAGCTGAACAAATGGACACCTTATCAACAAGCGATAGAATATATGCATTACGACATTATGCGGCCTTTATAAGACGGGTTCCCCTTCAAAAAATAATTACTTTACTTAAGTCTTTAAGGGAAGGGGATAGTAAAGGATCTGAGTTTTTAAAACATCTCACTGGTGAACAACTGGAACAAATTCGTTTTGATGAGTTAACTCCGTATCAAATTCGTATAGCAGCCGATGTAATTAATTTTCGCGCACTCACTCCCTATCAAATTCATTGTCTCAGCACTCCTGAGATTATCTATTCACTCCGAATGTACCCGATGTTCTTATCTAGACTCTCTGATGAACTTATAAATCGATTCTTTCAATCTCCTGAATTTAAGAGTATCGAAGACTACTCATTTATATCGAATTTAACTAAAGCTCAACTACGCTCTATTCCTTTTTACGAATTTGGCCAAGATCTAATTGATAAATTATCAACGCCTAGCGAAATAAAAGCATTAAAAGAGTCTTTAAGTTTTTTGCATAGAGTTAAACCAGAGTTTTTGAATCCATTTTTACAAACTCTAAATGAGTCTGATCCCCGTGATTTTCAATTTCTAGCAACTTTAACTGCAGCACAAATAAATCAAATAGATCCTAAATACTTACAATTTTTACCTGCTAGGAGATTCCAGGAACTTTCACAGCCAACTCTTATAACTCTTTTAGACTCTCCTCTTAAGGCCACAGTCGCTCTCGCTTCAGATATTTTAATTAGAAACCTTCGGAATGGAACTATTTCAGAAGATGGTCCCCTTGGTCAAAAAATACTCTCGAAATATATATTAAGCCACGATAACCCGTATAATTTAAAAAATCCATTTGTTGTCTATGCTAAAACTAAATTATCTCGAGCTGCATCTGCAGAAATGGCCCTCCCTATTCGTCCGATTGGAGGAATCGATGGAAAAGGTTTTTGTCTAAATTTTCAAGACATTAGAGCTACATCTGATGGATTAATTCAATCATGGACCTATAAAGAGTTAGAAGAGGCATTTTCTGCTCCTATGATTTCTACAGAGGAGATCCACTCTTGGTTTGCAAGTCTTGGCGCTCGGAAAACTGAAATTGATGCATTTCTGGCTGAGTCCGGATTAAGAAGTCTTACTGATTTAGAAAAAATCTTATGCGACTACGACCAGTGTGGGAAATGGATAAAAACCGGAGCGCCTTCAGAGAGAGTTCCTGACCAAACAGTTCAATTTCATGCTTGTATGAGATCTCTTCTTGGGAGAGCAATTTCTTCTCATCGAGCCGGTTCTGATATCTTAACTAATGAAGAGTTCGGACTTTTACAATTTGCAAATAGCTTTTGGAAATGTCCTGGGGGCCGAATCGAACAATTAAGAATTTTATTTGGAATGACAAAAGAGGTACTTCCCGCGCCTTTCACTGAAAAGTCAAATGAAGTCCCCTATATGAATAAATACTTGTATAATATCTATTCAGATTTAGTAACAAGGCGTATTGAAAGAATCGGAAATACTCATGAGGGGTTATATATATTAAACAAAATTGGATTTAGAATAGGTCTTCAAAATCGTGACTTGGTATTTGATGATTCCACAGGTATGATTTCAACCGAGCTCATCAATATGACCACGGAAGAGCTTTTTGAAAAGATAGCTCACTTGATTTCTTTAGACGACCTTGTTGATGCTGTTAATGCTAAATTAAATCAAGATCTACAAGATGGCTCTCCTTTAGAAGGAAAACTAGGCGAGTCTCTTGGCTATGTATTTACTTCTCCTGAATCTGGAGGAATGTATTACAAATCAGAATTTCTTCAGGCTCCCGAAGGTTTGCCTCTAGTAACTCGTAAAGGAACTATTGAGGTTTTAAAGAAATTTTCGCTCCTTAAAGAGTTTGATCATGAAAGTGGAATAGAACCTTATTTATCTCCGCCATTAAAGTGATATATAGCAGTTCCAATAAAACCTATTTGGGATCATCCTACCCTTGAAATCTATCGAAACTCAAGCCTCATCTATTAGTTTCCAAAATTATCGCAATTGCCCCCGTGGACTACAATTGAATTTCCTAAAACTTACGATCTTGCAGACAGGTCTCCTTTCACTACTTGGCACAAAAACTCTTTAAATTTCCCTAAAGGAAATTGATTTACCTAGGTAAATTGAACTTCAACTGATGCCCCTATTAGGATACCAGTTTTAGCTTATAGAGATTTTATTTTTTTAGTATGACGAAGAAAAGGGTTGTCTGTTTATGAGGAAAATTTTTAGTTCTGTTTTGTTGATTTTAGGTCTATTTGTTTTTGGGTATGGGAGTTATTTATCAAATGAAAATGGGCCAAAAGAGGAGCGACTTTCACAGGCGGAAGAAAATATGCAAGGGCAAAGAAGGCCTATAATTGGTCCTATTAGAAGAAATGTAAGAGCGCAGCAAGCGCAATCTAAAGAGTCAGCAATCGATTCTGGTAGAGAGCAAATTGGTCAATCTCAAATAACGATTCAGTGGTTTCATGGGGTTGGAATCGCTTTATTTGTAATCGGAGCGATCGGTTTTATTGTCACGTTTCATCAAAAGTGATCTATAGCGTTGGCGTTTCAACCGCTATATGTCCTAGAGTTTTCTTTTGAAAGATGAGTAGAAATATAGGGAATTGAGTGGGGTGATTGTGAAAGTAACATCTTTTTTTCATGCGAATCTATGTTTAGCTCTTCTGCTCTACATCGTAGCTCTATATCCTCAAAGACTAGTAGCAGCCATTCCTGGGAGACTTATTGTAGAGGCAGGTTGGTTTATTGGAAGTCAAGGGAAGTCGCAACATATTGATATTGAAGGTTTGATTGGAGATGACTTTAGTGTTACTAATTCCTCAGACCAAAATTTTCTGATAGGACTTGGCTATTATTTTAATGGATTAGATCGCTCTGGAATCACACAATTATTTGGAATCAATGCGTTTTATTTAGCCCCCACAGAGGTTAAAGGGAGGGTAACTCAAGAGGGTCTATTTACAAATCTCTCGTATCGCTACTCAATAACAAACTATCCGATCTACTTTGCAACCAAGTCTTTAATCCATTGTACAAAACTTTGGGACTTTATTCTGGATTTGGGAATTGGTCCCAATATTGTGAAGTGTGGGGGTTTCAGAGAAAAATCTCTAGATGGGGGAATCACTATTCCAGATGGGAATATTTTCTCTAAAAACACGACTACTGCTTTTAGCGTTATAGCAGGTGTGGGAAGTCGAGTTAACATTTTAAAAAGGCTCTCTTTAGAATTTAACTATCGTTTTTTATACTTAGGCAAAGGGGAATTTCAGAAGAACAATAGCCAACTAGAAAACACGTTACATACGGGAAATAGTTATGCGAATGCACTCTTTTTTTCGATCGTTATTTAATAGTTTTATCCTGCTCAGTATTGCTGGAAATTGCTACGCAAAGACTGGACCTTTTTTTGAGGTTTCTTCCACAGGGCCAGTTGCTGATTTAAATATAGCGCTGGCTTTAGACGGAAATGGTCCTCTATCGTGTCAAAATTATACGGTGAATGGACTCCACTTAACTATTAGAGCAACCATTCCCAATCATACCTACTCATTTGCAGGAATAAAATTGCTAAATGCACCAGGTTATACGATACAAGGTCTAACTCTGACAAGTGATGGATATTAATTGTTTTCTACAAGTGACACAACTGTGGCAAATATTGTGATTCTTCCTCCTACCTCCAATTCACCTTGGTATCCCTCAATAGAAGCTTTTGAACACTATGATTCGGGTCGTTCGCATCTCTTTTCGGAAGCCATATTTGGGGGGTCGTATTCAGGGAGTAACACTGTTGATGAGTTACGTTCTACAACTACATATCCGTCGGGATATAATATGTCCTATTATAACCCAGATTACGTTTTTATTTATGGGGGTGGTTATGGTGATGTTGAAGGTTCTATTGGAGCATTTGTTGCTAGAGTAAATCCTGCTAATCTAGATTCTATTTGGTATAATCAACTGATCAATACTGAGACCAACGGAGAGTGGGACTATCCCGGTTCAATGGGGATCTTGCAGGATGGGTGTATTTATGTCAGTTACGGTTATCGTCTTGCAAAGCTAAATTCTGCAGGGAGAGTAATCGATACGCTGGTTCTTCCAACTGGGGAGGGGCTAGCGCAAAACACCTCTTTTAAGGGATTTAATGCGACCTCTGATGGTTATATCATTATGAAATCACTCTATCGGGAGGCAGGATGTTCTCTTCAGGGGCCAGATGCTCTATTAAATTGCCCTGATCCTTCAAATGTCCCCCCTTCAATATTAGTATCAGTTAACCCAACAACAATGGAGATAGTTGATAATATTACCCTCTCTCAACCGGTAGGAGCGAGGCCAACGATAGCGTTATTTCAGGGAAAAAATTACGTCTATTTGCTTGAAGCTACAACTGCTATTCGTTATGAAGTCAATGAGGGGAAATTCATCCTTGATACATCGTGGAATCCTGGAATAATTACCTTATCTGGACAAACACTGTGCACCTCTTTTGTTGTGATGAACGATTGGGTTGTAGCTCAAACAAATACCCTTCCCGCTTCCACAGCTTTGGATGTAATTGCTATTAATCAGGGAGATGCTTCCATTCTATATACACTTCAACCATTTCAGGGCGATCCTATACCACCTTTAGTTGCAGCAGCATTTGCAAACTCTGGGCCAGGAGGAACTGCAGCGATCAGTTGGGCTCCTATGTCTGTCTCTGCAGATCCTGAGAATCTTTTAATTTATGCTGCAGACGCTTTGCCTGGGAAATTGGCAGCAATTACTATCACATCAGAGGGTTTGCAAACTGTTTGGAAAGTAAGTCAGACAACTACCGAGTTTACAACACTGATTGGCCCACAACAAGCTCGGGTCCTTGTGGGAACTAATATTCCGGCAGCTGAAATTCCAGGCAACAATTCAAACGACATTGCCGTATGGAGAAATGCTGCAACAGGTGAAGAACTTGCTAACTCAGTGTTACTTCCTGCAATGACGCAAGGGACAATGATTCAACCTTATTATAATCGGCACATGTTCTATGAGGGTCAATCGGGAACCTTGATTAAGTTAATTCCCCGTCCTCTATAGGAACTGCAAGATCGTAAATTCAGGTCCGATCTCTAGATTTTGTTGTTTTTAAAAATGGGGTATTTGAACTAAACATAATTTCTGAACTAAAGGGGTTTAAACTCTGCGTGCTTACCTAGCGTACAATAGTACTTGCACGCGATACCTGCTTCACCTAATTGCAATCTAGGTACTACTCTTTGAAACATTCCAATTTTTAAAATAGTCTCAGTATAAATCGTTTCAGCTAACAAAAAAATAATAAAATTAATACAATTCATCGAAAATTATTTAAAAGGATGGATGAATGGATAGTATCCGTAGAATCCTTGATGCTGGGTTTAGAGCTATACAAGCGTGGTTTTCAGGAACTGATCATGCTAGATCTCTAGAAAACTTAGAGATGATTATCATGGAAAATGAATTTCCAAATGTAGTCAATTTTATATGTGAGGGTAAGTGTCGCTACTTTTTAGTTGATGAAGAACTAGTGAGAAGTGTTGCGAATTCTGTTTTTCAGCACATGCCGATTACCCCTCAGGAAGGAGCTTTTCTTGATTGCATTAAATCGCAGCTAGATGGGCGAGTACAACTACTGCTCGATACCGAAAGTAAAGCTATTGAAGAAAAATTTGCTACCTTTCCTCGATTGATTCGATCTTTTAAAGCTGGTTCCCCGATAGGTGGAGACTTTAGACGATTTATAATTGAAGTAAGAGTTCCTGTTGCCTAATTTCTAAGTTTTTTTTCGAAAAAATTTAGGGGTTCTGTTGAGCTTTTTTCAAGAAATCGATGTTTCGCGAATTAGATTTTGAGCCCCTGAATTAATTCATTGAGAAGTGATTGATCTTACAATCATAGAGTGCTTTAAAACCCAAAAAGACAAAGAAGAGCTCATTACACTGTAGTTGTGTGGGTTGTGTGTAAACTTAAAATCTAAATATATTTAGGTTAGGAAAGTGAATATGGTTAAGATAGCACTAAAAATATTGTAAGGTATTGATAATAATGACTAATTCGTTTTTTGAGAGTGGGTTTGGCTATGGAGGGGAGCGTGTTGGCTTTGTCACTCAAATTTTACAAGTTGCTGATTTAAAAGCTTTAGATCCTGTTAGTCGCTTCTCGATGGAAGTGCTTAAGAAGAAATATAGTGATCGGCAGCTTTTTTCTTTGGCGCGGAAGGTCTCTTTATTGGAAGAGGATCCTCTCAGTGTGAAGTTGGATAAGCTTTTTGGAGGGGAGCTTGGCCTGGTTGTATCTAGGTTACCAGAGGCTTTTAAAAATGAGGTGGGGATTGTTGCTGAAGACACAATAACGACTCAAATTGAAAAAATTAAGGGGTATCATGGAGATTTTCAAATAGATCATCTTGATCTTTCGAATTTGCACATTACAAGCATTCCTGTAGAGATTTTACAATGTAAAATCCAATCGATTGACTGTAGCTCAACTAGTTTGTGTTTAGAAGATCAAAAGAACTTACTAGCGGCAGCCATTGCCAATCCGAACTTTAAGTTTAAGGGTTTTTCTCGGGAGGTGCTTTTAGATGTTTTAGAGAAAAACGTTAGCAATCCTTTGATAATAAAAAAGATATTAAAAATCGGATTCGAAAATAGGGTGTTAGATTCTTGCATAGTCGCTTTGGCTTTTAACAATTTAAAAGATGATCAACTAGAATTCATGCTCTCAGATCGGATCAAATCACAGAAGATCGCTAATTGCAGTAAAGCTAGTCCTCTACCCGCTTTTAAATGGTATGTTTACAAATATTATTTGAGAAAGGGTCTATCGGAGCGCGATGCCATGGTTCAAGCAAAAAAAGTAGGTTCTTTTCTTTCTTACCATATGAGGCAAATGGCAATTGTAGAGGCGGAGAACGCTCTTGATGAATTGGATGAAAAAACAAAAGAAGAGGCAAGTATAATCATTGAAAAAGCAAAAGCAAAGCAGCCTAAACGATCTCCACGTCTAGAAATCGGGGATTAGGAAGGAGTTCCAGAGTTCGTGTTAGTCTCTTTTCTTTTTTAGACACCTTTTTTGGGCCTGTTGAAAAAGTAAGAACCTGAGTTTTGAGTTTATCTATTTCTGCATCAATCTATTGAAAACAAAGATTCATTAGATTTTGTCGGGAAAGTTTCTTCCCCAGAGCCCCTCTGTCGATTCTCAATGGGATAAATCGCGTTGCTCTCGGGCGGCTGTGGCTCTTCTAATAAAATAAGATGCTAAAGAGCAACTGAAAAGGCTTCTGAATGATTCACTCTTTCCTTACCTGCATCTTCATCTTTACATTTGCCTCGGGCTTCCCTAGTTTTTAAAATTAGGTGATAAAATTGGTGCGAAAAGGTTAGCTTCTCTATTTGAAGCAGTCAATAAACAGGCTTAAAATGTGAGTTAATCAGTTGCATTTATTTGTTGTTTAGTATTAAGGTATTTCTTCAAATATCTTGGTGATAAAGAAATGGCAGTAAGAGTTGAGACGGCAGTTGGAGCGGGAGCAGAAAGAGTTTCTGCAGCAAGAACTTTGTTGCAGGAGAAAATTGACGAAGTGCTTGCAAAAATCATTGAGGTGAACCGAGATATTAGGATACTGATTGAAGAGGAAGTAATTCGATTGAATAGTCAACTTGCAGTTGCGGGTCGCAAAATAACTGTGTTAGAAGAAAAAAATCGCTTGCTTGAAGAGAAGGTAAAAGTATTGGAAGGCAGAGTTAGTTCTGTCGAACAGGTAGCAAAACTTGCCCTTAAAAAAGCTACGTGGCATTCGCATAGATATAATCCAGGCCTTGATTGGAGGGTTGCGGCTCCTTATGATGTATCTGAGGGAACTCCGCAATGGGAGATATAGAGGGTATATGACCGCGACAGCAGTAGAGACAAGGAGCTTGAGAGGCGATTTAGTTTTTAGGTTTCAGGAAAATCGGGTGCTTGCGGATTTGCTTGATCAGTTTTTAACTCTTTATGAAGAGGCAAGTAGGGAGAGGAGTGCTGAGGTCGATCCGTTTTTGCGTTTAGGCGGAGAGCTGTGCCATTTGATTGCAAGAGGAGATGAGAGTGATCTTGATCAGCTTATAAAAATAGTCTATGAAATTCGAATGCAAATGTGTGATCGGCTCGATCGGCAGCCTTTACAAGTTCCTATTTACGCAAATGGGGTGATTTGGGAGAAGTGGAAGTTAGAAAAGGTGCGGCTGCTTTGGGAGGGGGTCTCTCCTTTTGATGAGGGGGAGTTGCTTGAAGTTGGTAGCCCGGTGAAATTTATGAAACAGTTTATTAATTGGTATGAAAGTTTGTTTGCAAGTTCAATAGACACAGAACTTTTGGAGGCTCAAAGAAGGCTGAAAGAATTAGAAAGTTCTGAGCCAAGAGGCCCCTTTCTTTTAGAGGAAGAGGTGCTTCGAATGACCGATATGAGGGCTTATAGAGAATTTGATACGCTGATTAGAAATGAAGAAGAGCGAGAGTTTTATACGGGGCTAACAAAAACTGTTGATGCAGCGCTTAAGAGATTTGCAATTGTAGATCAAGCAACAAAAGAGTCTTTACAAAAGATTAGAGAAGCGCATGAGGCAAAGCTTCTTTCTGAAAAAGAGTCTTTAGACAGAGAACTTGATGAAATAAGAAGGATGTATCAGGAAATTATTACAGACCTTCGTGTTCGGTTAAAAGCAAGAGATAAGGAGATTGAAGATCTTGAGGCTAGGTCTTCCCGGTTAGAAGGTAGAGCTAGTCGCGCAGAATCAGAGGTGCGCTCTTTAAGAGCTGAGTTATGTCAAGAAAGAGCGAATAATGAAAGAAATGCGGCGGCGGCTTCTTCTGGGGGTGGCGGCGGTGGTTGCAATGTGATGTAGGGGGGATTATGGTTACGCAAATTATGACTAAAACAGAAGAGACATGGGTGATCCATCTCAAAGGCAAAACAATTGAGGAGCGCGCTACTAATTTGCTGACCGCACTACAAACTTCTCCTCATTTAGAAGAAGAGGAAAGGGAAATTGTTGAGAGTTTAGTAGGCCAAGCAATTTTACAGCCAATAGATACCCTTGCTGCAACGCTTTTTAGTGTGCTTGAGCCAGCTATTATTCGTTTTGGCGAAGATGTGCCAGAAGATTTATTTGATTCGTTAGAGGAGATAGAGCTGCTTCTTGGAAAAGAACAAATTGCTGAATTAAAAAAGGATTATATTGCTAGTGGGATTGCCTATGCTGCAAGGAAAAGTGTGGAAGCCTCTTATGTAGCAGCATCTGTTGCAATGATCGGGGAGGCAAATCTAGTAAATCAAGCAATTGTAGGGAGTCTTAAAAAATTGAAAGGTGTAGCAGTAGAGATAGACAAGACACGAGAGGGAGAAATTCGTGAAATGGAAAAGAGGATAAAGGATCTTTCAGCGGTTCAACTGAGAGAAGCTGAAAGAGGGGGAAAAGTTGCTTCCCGATTAGAAGAGAAAGTAGCAGATCTAACAAGAGCAATGTCTGAAGGTGTATCTTAATGGTAGAGAGAGTCGGTGCATTTTTTCAATTTCGCGAACTTTGCAGGATTGGATTGAGTCGTGATGAAGCAGTACAAGAGATGGTTGATCAAGAAGTGAAAGATTCTGGTGAGAGATTTAGTAGAGGAACTGAAGGGATTTTTGAAGAGCTTATGAGGCGAGCACAATTCAGAAAGGAAGATGGAGAAAAAATTGTGGATGAAGTTGAAGAGGGGGTTGATATCACGGGTCCTGCTAGAAAACGAATTGAGGTTGCTAAAGAAAGTCATAAAAAATTAATTGAGAGTGGAGAAGAGGCCTTAAAACTCATAAATCAAATCAGTAGAGAAATTCTAGAAGGTCGAAAAGAAAGAGAGCTGCTTCGTCAGAGATTAGAGTATGAAAGACGTGGATTAGAAGGGACGGGCGATCCAAGGTGGATTCATTTAGAAGAGTTGCGTGGTAGAGGTAGGCTTTTTGCAGGTTTTTCCAAAAAAGGGTAGAAGATGGACGTGGTTAGAGGAGCAAGTGGGCAAATATTTGAAGATTTGGGTGTGAATACGTACCAGCTTAAAGAGCGATTGCAAAATGATTTGATCGCCCTTCAAACATGTATCAACGAACAGTCCCTTGGAGATCAATTTTCTATTGAGATACAAGAATGGCTAAACAGATTTTTTTCTGAGGTTTGGACAAACAAAGATAAGACTGAGGTGTTAAGAAAATTCTGCAAAGAGCTGAATGAAAAAATTCCAAAAGGAGAGAGCCTTTTTTATTTAGGACGCGACGGCGTGATGTATGGGCATAAAAAACTCTTCGATAGATTGTTAACCTCTTCATTAGATCTACCAAAAGCACGTTTTTATGCTCAGCGTCATAGGCTAGTGGAAGTTGCAGCCTCCTTTTTAGAAAAATGGGGTTTTAGATTGCTTGGAGATAGATATAAAGAACTCGCTCCATTGCCTATTGGAATCGAAAAAAAACGGGCAATTTTACTGGACCAATTAGAAGAAATTGAAGAGGTATTGAAAGTCCCACTCGATGATATTTTTACAGTGCGAGTCGAAGAATGGCATAGAAGGTTTAAGCTTGCTCTTGAAGGCAGCGGGCCTATAGATGAAATTTTTGCTCTCTATGTAGGGACCATGCAAGAATTATTTCGCGACTTGCGGACCGGTTCCCCTTTGGAAGAGAGATCTTTTTTGGATCGAGAGGGAAATGTGTATGGAGAAATAGGAGTTCGGTTTTATTTTGGAGATAGCCCTGAAAATTTAGGGATGAGGCCCCACTTGATTGCCAATGCGTTGTATCAATGGTTACACCATTATGAAAAAGCCTTGCCTCCGGCACCAAAAATGGTTGCGAGCGTGGAAAGACCTCAATATGCTGCTCGAATGCGGTTAAGAAGAGAACTCCAAGTAATAGGTGACCTATTAAGGCTTCCATTTTGCGACACGATAACAGAGAATATTCATAGATGGCATGGTAGATTTGTCGAGGCGTTTCAGGAAACAGAAGAGATTACCGAGTTAATGGATGTCTATTTTAAGGAAATACAAACAATTCTTGTCGATCCAATTTATGGTTCTCCATTAGAGTTGACTACCTATTTAGGAACAGACAACCAAGTTTACGGGAGAAAAGCCCTTATTTGCGCTCTTTCTAAAATGCCTCTCGAAAGAGCTAGAAGGTCTCCTTTTGATCATGGGTCCGAAACACTTTTTAGCGTGAAACGGCATTTGATTGTGGAAGGAGTCGTTGCTCTGCTTGAAAAATATGAAATAGTACTTCAGCCTTTGCCAGAGATTCAAGAGGTGTATAGAGAATTAGAAGAAAGGGGAAAGATTTGTCATATTCCTGAAGATGCAAGACGTGTGCAAAGACAAGAAAGAGCCGCTACCCTTGCAAAAGAGCAAGAAGAGAGGACTCGAATCGAAGAAGAAATTCGAGCAAAAATTGAGCAAGATATTAAGGATGAATCTGAAGAGTATGTTCGAGGCATGTTTGGAGAGGTCTTGGGAGATCTAGAAAGCATAAAAAAAGAAGAGGCAAGGCGTATACAAAAAGCTAAAGAGCAAGCAGATCAATTACAAGCCGAATTAGAAAGTGAAGAGGCTGCCTGGAAAAAACGAAACGAAGAGCTCACAAAGCGACATGATGCTCTTGATGGACGGTATGAAAGTCTTTCTTGCGAAAGCGAGGGGTTAAAAAAAGAAATTCACGACCTTCGCCTTTCAATCCAAGCAACTGCAAGGGCAATTGAAGAGAGAAACGCCCGTGATGAAAAAAACGCATGGGGAGCGATCGCTCAAATAGCCCTTTGTGCCGTTGCTTCGTATGCAACAGGGTATGGGATTGCTCAGGCAAGAGGAGGGGGGGTTATGATTGGAGGGACATGGGCATTTTAATAGAAAGAGGGATATGGAAAGATTAGAGGGCACAGCTTTATTTACCCATTTAGGGGATCTTCCTGAAGGGAAAGATCAGAAAAAAAAATGCGTTGTTTTAGGAGAGCAGCTTCGCTCCTGTCGATTTGATTCGAGTCAAGTGAAGGCGCTAGTTTCCCAATGTGAAAGGAATATAGCGGCTCATAGCAAAGCGGATACAGAATATCAACACTCTGCAAGGGTATTTAATAGAGCAATTGCACCAGTTGTTGATGCAACCACTCAAATTGCGGGAGGGGCAACAGGGGTGTTTGCAATCGAAAAAATAGGTCAGTTTTTAGGCAAAGTTCCTAAAACAAGTGCCCTTTTTTTAGGTGTAGGGATAGGGGTCTATGTGGCTGGTAAAATTCGAGAAGCTATTAAAGAAGAAGAGCGAGAAGAAGAAATTGAAAAAAAGGGGGAGTAAATTATGTCAACAGAAGCACCATTTGGAATTTTGTTTGATCCGGCAAGTGATTGGAACGCTATTGAAGGGCTTATTGGGAGACAAGAAGAGTTTTCTTTTAAAGAAATAAGGGATACGAGCTTTGATTTTGAAATGGAATGCACAGGTATTTCTAAGATTAGGGGAGCTGCACAAAGAGCAATTTCAGAGATTCATAAGTATTATGAGAAAAATCAAAAAAGGGGAGTCACTTTTTCAGAAATGGTGTCTAAAGCAGGTGAATTATCTAAGCAAATTTTAGATATTAAAGACTCTATACTTACTGCGAATGTCCGATTTGAGGAAGACTTGAAACAATTAAGAAAAAAAAAACAAGCTCGAATTGAAAAAATCAAGGACCCAGATTTAGAAGAGAAGTACCCTCCTTTTGGCGGTGCTCTTGGTATTTTACCCCCACCTTTTTAATAAATATAAATAAAACTATTTGGAGAGAAAACTATGAGTACAACAGCAACTGGAACTAGGGCAGCATCCCCCGCAAGATTTCCAAGACCCCTAGGGGCTGACCTTGGGTCAAGTGAAGTTCGATCAGAATCGAGATTGCGAGTTGAAGAGGCAAGAGCTGCTTTTGAAGGAAAATTTCAGGCAATGATTCAAAAAGTTGAAGAGAGTATAGTTCAACTAAGGTCAGAAATGACAGGTTTGAGTCTTAAGATAAGTTCAAGTAAAGCAGAGAAAGACAAAGATGTTGCAGCCTTGCAGGAAAAAAACCGCGCTCTTGAAATGAGAGTAAGTGTTTTAGAAACAGCAATCAGCGCAAGAGACGTAGTTATGTCTCAAAGAGTAAAAGAATTGTCCGATCGATTAGATACATTTTCGATGGCATTATCTTCAGCTCTAGACACATTAACAAATCGGTTTAATGGTCATCGTCATGTGGTCCGAGTAGGTGTTATTCCAGGATCTACTGAGGGACCCTCATAAAATTTAGGGAACGGCTATATACCGCTTCTAAACGAATGTCAAACGAAATGGGCTCTTTTAGGGCCTTTTTCCAACAGGCCCCAAATCGTAGGTTCATAAAAAATCGAAAGGTAAATGTATTAAGCTTCAAAGGCAGCTCTAATAGCTACAGTATTCACAGTTAAATATTGTGTGGCTGCGCTTCCCGGTTTAATAAATAGATCCTCTCTTGCTAAGAATTCGGCTCGGGTTAGAGTTCTTGTTTTTAAAGCTTCCCTTTCTGTAACGATTTCCTCTACTTGAGGAAGGAGGGTTTCTACAAAATCTTCTTGAGAAAGTTCGGGGTGATCTTTTCTACCAGAGGCATACTCTCTTATCTCATCGAAGGGAAGTTCAAATCGTTTTCTATTAGCACAAAACACTAAAGTTCTCCAAGATTTTTCGAATGTATCCGAAAGCGATTTTTTTAAGACAAGGCTGCTGTGGATAGGGTCTTCGTTGTAGGAAGCTCGTAAAATATTGCTAACTTCTTCTAAAGTAACTCCTTCAGGGTTGATTCCAAATCCGATAAAGAGGGGTTGTTCCCTTTTATTGTTTCCAATATAGACAAGATTTAGCCCAGAATCTGATCCATGCGGATGTTTTTTTCCATAAGTTTCATGATTCCACATATAGTAGGTTTGTCCAATTACTAGCTCAGGCCGGGGTTCTTCGATAGTTCTATGAAATAGACTGCGGATAGGTTTTTGGGCGTTAAAGAGGCTTGTATCATCGCCTATTCGTATTTGAGAGACTTTGCCTGCAAGAGCGTTAAATTTATCCTCTCCATAGACATCGATTAAAACTAAATTTATCGCTACTTGCAAAATGGTGCGGCAATCAAGAAAGGATAGTTGTCTTTGAAAACTTCTGAATGCAGCAGCAGCAGGAACGCCACGTTTCATTTCGAAAATCGAAGGGTGAGCTCCTGTTGGAGAGTCGGCGTGAGGAACAGTCGACCAGAACAAGCTTGGAGGCATAACTGTATAAAAGGCGCCCGCATCTAAAAGTCTTTTGTAGAGGGTGCTTGCCGGAATCATCTGATCTCTTACAGGGATAGGGGTGTCTCCTAAACTCTTTAGAGCTAGTGCATAGGTGTTTGCATACCAAATACCTGAAGGTTTAAGAGAAACGGCTCCTAAAGCGTCTCCTCTTTTAATCATGCTAAGCCTAAGAAAAAATGGACCAACAAGCTCTTTGACTTTTTCGATAAATAGTTGGTTAAAATCGACACCGTCGGCATGCGTTAAAGGAAAACTTGTACTGGAACTTGTAAAAGCGTCAACTGAACTTGTCATAAAAATACTTTGTTTTAATTAATGATTAAATAGCATAGAAAAAACAAAAAATTAATGCAATTTTTTTCATAAAAACAATATCTAGCAGTTCCAAATGAATGTTACCCAGATTTGAAAAAAAGAGAAATCAGCAAGGATAGAAAAATCGAAAGATAAAAAACTAAAAAGGGATCGGTTTACTCTCCCCACGAAAAAAGGATGGTTTGTTTGATAGAGGGGTGAAGGGAGAGGTGGACTGCGCAGTGGAGTGCTGCATCTTCAAGTTTCTCTCGTAGTTTTAGGGGTGGGTTGAGAGGGCAGTCGATTTGGATTGTGATTTTTGCAATGCGACGGGGGGCTTCATTCGTCATCTCTTTTTCTGTAACTGTGGCGCTTGTCCCTTTGATATCCAGGCCCAATTTTGATGCTTGAAGACCGAACATGGTGATCGTGCATGAAGCGAGTGAAGCAGCTAGAAGATCTGTTGGCGAGAGATGTTCTTCAAGACCTCCAAATTGTTTTGGGCCATCAATTAGCACAAGATTGCCATTGTTTTCAAACTGCGTTCGTAACTTTTCCTCATAGACTACTTGTATCGATTTCATGATAAAACACCTCTTGTTACTATAAACCTACCAAAAAAGGAATAAAAAGTAGAGATATACCGCTTCCAAATGAATGTTACTCAGATTTTTCGCAGCAAAATTGTTTTAGTTCAGTTAGGTGAAGCCGTTGCGCTTCACCAACCCTGGTTTTAAGTTTTGAAAAAAATTGTGTTTTAATTTCTTAAAATCGATTCGGCTACTTGAGCTGCCGCAAAGGTGCCAGTTAAGGCTCCAAAGCCGCTGCTTATAAGCAATTCTGCTATAAAGAGTTTTGTTGCTTCTGGTCCAGGGCCGCCATGCATTCCAGGTATGATGCGAATTAGCCAATCTTCTACAGCGGAGTGATTATAATACCCTCTCGCTATTTTAGCCATTGCAACTACTCCTGCTCCTATTGTTGCACAGATAAGCACTTCTGTTCCCCCTGTGGGGCCTGTTATTCCTGTCATTTTTTCCTCATAATTTTTAAGATAGGAGAAAAATACTATAACTTGCCTCTGTTGTTTGCAAGATGTGCTTTTTTTTATGTCTGAAATGGTCTAAAATTTCACATTATTTGAGTTTCGGAAGCTGTCTAATACACAACGAATTTTGGAAGCGGTATATCCTAGTTTCTTCTTGATAGATAGTAGAATAAAAAAAATCTTTTCTTGATTACTATTTTTGAATTTCTGCATAATGTTTTGTTATAAATAAAGGGGTTATCTAAATGCATCGAGCTCATGTTTCAGAGTTTAGGCGTCGCGCTCATGTTTCAGATTTTATGATAGACGATCGTCCGCTATCTGAAAAGTCTAGTAAAAATTTATCCGATTTTGTAAAAAATGAACCGAATTATGATATCGCCTTTTGTCGTGCATGGCAGTTTATAAGGATTCCACCTGCCGGTGCCTTTTTAAATAGCTCAAATTTGTTACGATTTTTGGATAGAATACAAGAGTGTGCGTTAAGTCATCTCCCTGAAAAGAAATTTTTTAATCCCGAAAAAACTCTATTTCAATATCTAAAAGGGAGGTCTTGCCCCTTTAATTATTTTTCATTATCGAAAAATCTATGCTCGGATGCTGAAGGGATTTCGGATCTAATTCATAAGATCTGTGTGTTGAAGAAGAATTTTGAGCTCCATTGCTTATTGGACGCCGATACAGCTCGTTATATACTCCGTAGAGATACGTTTTGTATTCATCAGGAGGGTGTGACTACTGAATTGTATTCATCAATCGATGAGGAAAAATTAAAGGAAATTCGACAGAAGTATCTTGAGTTATATGAAAAAGAGACTGAGTGTCTGGAGATTGATCGAATAGTGATTTTGCATCCTTCATCCAAGGAAGAGAGGGAAATAGAGGCAATTGCTGCCATCGACAACTATTTTCTAAATAGAGGCGAGGCAATCTCAGACATTGATAAGATAAGAAATATAGCGATCTTAATGAGAGATTTGATGCAATTGCATTTGTATTTTGATGGAAATGGGCGATGTATCTATATTTTAGCAAATGCTCTCTTACATGAGGAAGGTTTGCCTCTTTTTTATCCGAAAAATATGTGTATCTTTGATGGAAATTCGGTAGGAAAAATGGTGGAGGAAATTATCTCTGGTCAAGAGGTCTTTAGAGCAATGTTTGTAAGCAGAGAGGAGTTAACAATGGGCTTGGAGCTTTATTCAGATAGAATCCAAGTATTAATTAAAATGCTTAAAGAAGAATTTTCTGCATTCCCTCCATTATTGCGATCGCTTGAAGAGCGAGATTTGAATTTGCTCTTTAGACAGGCCTCCCAAAGAAAAGAGACTTTACCATTGTTAGAGTTTTTAGTAGAAAATAGTGGAATTCTTGGTATTGATATTCGTGCAAGAGGGGCAACTTCAGGAACTGCTTTGGATGTTGCAACCAAATTTAAAAATAGTGAAGCGATCCCTATTTTAGCAAGAGCGGGTCTATAGCCGTTCTAAATGAATCTTACCCTTCTTTCATTACCTGTATCTTCATCTTTAAAATTGCCTCGGGCTTATCTAGTTTTCAAATAGAGCGCGCCCTCGGCATCAACTAGCGTCTAATTTAAATATGAAGCGCATGTAAAGAAATCTGGGTAACATTCATTTGGAACTGCTATATAAAGAGAATCAGTAGCGGACCGGGTTGAAAACCCAGGAAAATTGTCCTAAATTTGTATGGGATCCATGAGATAAGAAGGGGTTGTGAATGTGACAAAGGTTTCCCAGGTGACTAAAAAGTTCTTTCCATTACCACTAGCGATCGGGGAGACGCTCGGTTGGTAGGTGGGGTATTCATCAACGATTACAGGAGTGCTCCAAGATACGCCTCTGGAAGAAAATGAGGACATGATCCGAGCAGCCTCCCACCAATTATCTAAAAAACCAGAGGATGTAGCGACAACTTTCGCTGCGGAGTTTACAAGCAAATTAGTTTTATTATAAAAAAGTGATTGATGATATCTTTATCAAAAAAGGAGCACGCCTGGTTTTGTTTGAGAGGCAGTGTCGCTTCAAACTTAAGTTCTCAAAAAAGATGGCATATGGATGGAAGTCACTATCGAAGTAAGGATATACAATATAAGTTTTGTTTTACGATACAAGGGGAGCCAACCCTGTTTTACTTACTTCCTAGAGAATCGATGAGGCTGAGACAGGTGATTTGGAGAAATATGAACGATACTCAGTTTACAAATGAATTTTGTCATAAGGACTTGATTTATAAAATAGAGAAGAGAGAGGGGGTATTATTTATGATAGGGAATTCTAACCTAGCAGCCTTTCATTCTGAACCTGAGACAACGACCCCAAGACTCTTTTTTTCTATTGTTCCTTGTGAGGAAAATCAATTAAAAGAGATTCGAGAGCGGCTTTATATGTATTACCCGCCATCGGAGCAACAAATTTATATTCAAGGATAACAATGATAAAGAGATTACTTACCTATTTTTTTTGTAGCGCGATAACTGTTTTGCTAGGAGAGAGTGTTACCCCTGTTTCCCAAGAGAGAATACCGGTCACAATCGAGGCTAGATTTAGTTATTTTTGGCCCGAATCTTCCCTCTTCAGACAAGTCTATCATAACGGAGGTGTTGATTATCAATTGACTGGAACAGTCCCTCTTTTTCAAGGAGATTCGATGGCTCTGAGGGGACTTAACTTTTGGTGGGCCGTCGATTATTTTAAAGCCGAAGGAAAGTCGACCCCTTTAGAAAATAAAACAACAATACAGATAGAGCCTTTGACTGCTGGACTTAAATGGATTTATCCAAAATCTATGATTCGGCCGTTTTTTGGCGCGGGGATGAAATATTATTTCGTACAGATTTATAACGATTCCCCCTACGTGAAAAAGCACGTTGCTAGAAATGGAGTGGGATTTTCTGTTGAGACAGGGGTTCAATTACTTGCCTCAAAGTACATCATGAGCGATTTATTTATAGCCTACTCCTTTAAACAATTTGGAAGTCGATCTATAAATTCCCCCACGGTTCAAGCAACCTGGTTTGATGTGGGCGGTCTCAACATTGGCGGGGGTATTGGCGTTACATTCTAATAGGGTTCTTTCGAAATTCAAATAGGTTTAAAGCGATAGTGAGAGAGATCCAAAAATAGGGAATTTTCAATTCAGAAATCCCCCTCTTTAAATTTGCTACGTGATCGTCTCTACTGAAAAAACATGAAGAATCGGTTTTTAAATATTTTTTACTGTGCAGACATTCGTTTGCGTGTGGTAGAAAAATTCATGCATAACATTATGCACTATCAAGGGTGTTTTTTATGAAGTCGATTCTTCAATCATGTTCGGTATAGTGTGCAATAATCGACGGAAAAATTATTAATCCAAATTTAATTCACCATATAGTAGTTTAAATTAAATTTCGGTTTTAAATAAAGAGACTTAAAAAATTTATGCCTTTAGAAAATAGTTTGCGGATGTTAGAAGAGCAGTCAAAGGATCAACCTCTTGCCCTTTCCGAAATTTTTCGTATATTGTCTGGTAGGGGGCATCCATTAGTTCTTGTTGTATTAAGCCTCCCTTTTTGCCAACCGATCCAAATTCCTGGTCTATCAATCCCTTTTGGTTTAGCTATAGCCTGGATTGGGTTGAGATTGATTTTCGGTAAGAAGATTTGGATGCCGAAAAAAATTTTAGCGATCAAAATTTCTCCGAAGACAATTCAGAAAATCACAAAAAAAACACTTCTCTTACTAAAAAAAATTAAGCCTTTGATTCATCCAAGGTTGGTTTGGATTTGCAATTCCCCATTCATGGTTAGGGGAAATGGGGTGATTATTTTTATTTTAGGAATAGTTCTCTCATTGCCTTTACCAATTCCCCTTTCTAATTTTAGCTCAGCTTGGTCAATCTTTTTGATCTCACTGGGAATAGTGGAAGACGACGGTCTTTGTATTCTTATAGGATATGTTGGTTTTTTTCTGACAATCGGATTTTTTTTCTTAATCGCGTTAACAACAAAACACTACTTTTCATGAATGCGTAGTAATGTAACCCCGATCCGCCATTGAGAGTGTTTCAAAAAGAACTCTATAGCAGTTCCAGTTGAAACACCCTCTTTTTCTTTGCAAAATCTGGGTCTTTCAACTGTCATCAGTATAGAAACACTTATTTGCTCACTTGTAAAACAATAACGGTGACATTATCCCCACTAACCGCTGTCATTTTTTGTATCGCGCAATCCACAAGTCTTTTAGCTAGATTGGGCTCTCTTGAAATTTGGTTAAATAAAGAGATTTTAATCTCTATTTCAGGGACAAAGTCTTTTAAACCGTCACAAGCTAGAACCACTAAATCTCCAGGTAGTATTTTAGCGACAGTAATTTTAGGCTTATTAATAATACAAGGGGTTATAGACGATTTAGAGTCATAATCGCCAAAGGCTCGACTTACATTGAGCCCTCCGTGGTAGGAAGTTGGAGGAGTGCGCAACGATTTACCATCCATCAAAGGCCAATCTGTAGCGATTGTCTCATCTTTTTGGTATAGCGCCATTCTAGAGGCCTCTTTTTTTGAAGACCAATTTCGGAGAACGGAGAGGGGAATTGATTTAGCAACATCGTTAAGTTTTCTGTAAATATTTGATTCACTATCGCCCAGTGTTGCTGTATAAACTAAATTAGTCCCATTTTGAATAAATGTGAGAACTGCTGTTGACCCTCCAGGTATACTCAAGGCTCGATCGATTTCAATAAATAAGAACTCGAATGTTTTATGGACATCGTGATTAAAGAGTGCTAGTTGAGAAATAAATCTTGCTTGAAAGCGCTCTTTTACTCTATTTGAGATCAAACCACTGTCCCCATGACCATCAAATACCCCCATAAGTACCCCAGCAGGGGTTTTCATAAAAAAATGGGCATCTTCCATTGTTTTTCTAGATTTCCCGATACTTGAGGACTCAAAGAAAGTAAAACGGAGTCGTTCTGTTGTGGCGAGCAATTCGCTGTTTTTAATCTCTTCCACAGTGGCATAACATTTAATTCCACGGTATAATATTTTTGAAGAGTGCTCTGTGATCGCCTTTATAAAATTTACCTTCATTTTTTTCATGCTTTCTTGGGGAGAGAGCACCCTCAATTTCCCACTCTCGAGAGATTTTACAATCTCAGAAATTCCTTCGGAAGCACCTCCGACACCGACACCGACGCCAGCACCTGCACCTGCACCTGCAAAAAATTCGATTCGGGAATGTCCGTCTAGACTTATGTCTATAGGTCTTTCTGGAAGTAGAGGTTGAGTTGTATAGATACGTAACACCTCTTCGGCCTGTTCAGGAGTAAGTAACTTTAAGACCTTAGGCTGGTTTTTTCCCCTTATTGAAAGGGGGGCTTCTTCACGAGTTACCTCTTTCCCAGGGGTAGTTATTGGCAAGGTAGAGCTTTTGATTTGCCGAGAATCAAGAGAAGCTGCATTACGATTTTTATTGCCAATTCTACTACTTACAAACCTATCTGTGACTGCTGTTAATTTTCCAACTAAAGGAATGCACTCTATAAGGGCAAGAGAGCGGTGTCCCAGTGCGGGAAAGAAGGGTCTATTTTGAGCAAGAGACCAGTGTAGTTGAGATTGTTCTAATCCGATCAATGAATTGCATAAACAAATGCCTAAACCGCTCACAATAAACTCCTCGCTGAAAAAAGATTCTAAAAAGTATAATAGTTTTTTATAGTTGCTAGGTGCAGTGTATCGAAGATGAAATTTGTGTCTGTCATTAAGCTTATCTTCTTATCTCCCTCCATCGTAACTGTATGCCAAGAGGGCCCTGCTTTAGGAGCGCCGAATGCCAGATAAACATCTAAAACGATGGTTTGGAAAAATAGAAATTTTAAATTTAATTCCCTGTAATAAATAGTATACTGTTCGCGATTCGAGAAAACTCAATTTCGAATCACTTTTGCTTCGCGAAGTTTAGGGGAATCATTAATTATTTGCAATCATTACGCTCATAATAATTGTCTGTTAAAAACAGGGGTTTTTAAATATAACGCTTCCAAATCAATCGATTTTTCTTTCGCTCTGCCACTTTTTGGTTTTAATTGGCTAGAGTTCTTATATTGGCTGCAATGATGTTGCATTGCTTTTTCAGCATGATAGAGGATTGTGAAATACCCCCCCCTTCATTTTAAGGCTAAAACCTTGTTAGATGAGTGCGTAGCCCAAATCTTCAAGAAGAAACTCAGTTTTCTTAGTACGCACCTATTCTAATTTGAGTTTTATAGTACTTAAAACCACAAAAGCAATACTCTTATCTCATTAGTAATAAACAAGTTAAGCGGTTTCTTTCTGCAAATTTCATTGATTTAAAATTTTAATTATGATATAATAATGATATTAGATTATTAACTTAATTGGAGATTATTATGAATGCAGTTTCAACTAAACCAACTGATTCAACTAAATATTTACATTCAACTGAGTTTAGCGAAGTTATTGAGTGGGCTAAAGATTCAAAGACAGCAGTGGGTGGAGAAAAATTGCACGAAGCCTCCGGCAAGACTTACAAGATCATACAAAAACAATCAAAGGGGTCTGATAGTTCCTCTTTAGGTGCAAAAGTTCTCAAAAGGTCTCTGGGATCTTTAGCCTATGCAATTACCAGTATTGCTGCTTGTGTAATCGCGGTTGTAAGTCACTTTTTGCCAGTTCCTACTAAATCAGATGTAGAATGGTTATTTCATAAGAATTCTCAATTTGGAGATTTTCTATTCGACAGAAATGTGACCATTATTAAAGAAACTACTGCAGGATCAACTGATTCAGTTGTTGGTAAAACAGAAAAAGTAAGATATATTAGGCTAGATATTAACGAGGTGACTCCATAGGTACAAAAATAGTTAGCCCGGATAATCCTGTCATATTACCCTCAAGCTAATTTTCTGATATAAAAAGAAAAGTCGAGCCCCCTTGCCGTAAGGTGTGGGGGCTTTTTTTATTTTCAGTTTTTAAACCGTCATTTGTGATTACGATTCAAGAAATGGACCCTAAGATTAAATAGTGCTGAAGGGGGGGGTTAATTGTTTTTTTTGAGTTTACAGTCTGCAAGGTAAAGACCGACGCAAGAACCTAAAATTCCTCCGATTTTGATTGTAAGACTCATAGAATCTAGGGCGCTTCTCTCTACTTTCCCTGTTAGCGTATAAGTGGAGTAATCGTTATAGAAGAAGTGGAGGGCGCCTCCAATAAAGCATCCGAGGAGTGTGGTGGGAAGTCCGTAGGCGATTCGAACTTTAACACTATCCCATTTACTCCTTTCACGGATGTAGGCAGGTGGTAGAATAGGATGATTACGATTAGTAGAAATTGGGATAGAAAATTCCATCTTTTAAAGTTCCTTTTCAATAATTATAGAAATTCGGAGAAATTAGTGCAATGATTTGGGATAGGGGCTAAAATTTATAATCAAAGCCGGCTACTACATTGAATAAATTGGCGTGGTTCCAATATTGACCGGAAAATTTAAGGTGGCCTTCAAGGCATTTGTAGAGGAAAAGTAGTAGTCTCAAGCAAGATCGATGCTTACATTCATCTTTTTTTGAGTTAATTCGTTAGCGGTGAAGTGAACGCCAAGCCGAGAGCTAGTCGCCGTGCTGTTTTGCCCTGTTGTTGTAAGAGCCCAGCCTTGTGAGTTGGTTTCAGAAGCTCTATTTAAAATTAAAATTTTTCTGAATTTTAATCTATTATTTTAGGAGAAGAACGATCGAAGAGAGTCCTTAGCAAACAGAGAATTAGGGTTATGATATTCCGTTGTGAACGCTTTAAAACCCGGCCTGCTGCGTATTCGGCTTAAGCGCCGGCTGCAACAACGAATCTACTTCACTGCTCGCCTTGTTAAGGTAAAAAACTGCAATTCGCCCTCTAGCTTGCATCTTGATTGTTTCTCTCGGCACTAAGGGCGAATAGGTAGCAGGGCAGGTTTTAAAGATTTGGGCCCATAAACACACTAAGAAAATAGTGCCCTTCTTCGATTAATGAGGGGCTTAAAGAGTGTTCTATGGAGGTAAGATGCGTTTGGCAAAATTCCCATAGAAGTTCTTGAGGGGCTATCACAAATAGATGAGCTCCAGAATCCTTCCATTCAAATTGAGAGAAGGTTTTTCTAAAATTTTGTTTGTTTCGTTTTAATTCTTCAGTATAAATTGCGGATAAATGGTCTAAAAACGGGTGCTTTTCCAATTCAAGCCAAGAAGAAAAGGAGACAAGTTTATTTGACTCTAATTCATGTAATCGGAGTTCTTCAGTAGTGAGCGGCCTACTTTTTGAATCAGTTACGATAGATTCTGCACAGAAAGTAAGGTTATATTTTTCTAGATAACTAGTTAATTGGGGACACGATTCTGTAATGGTTTCCAAGCTTCCAGACTCTCTAAAATAGCCGTCTATAACAGATGCCTTTGGGATAATTTTTGCAATTTCATGGAATCCTATAAAAGGGGCGTCGGTTGTTAAAAGGGATTTTATAATGGGTAAAGAGGCTGTATAACACCTTGGTACAAAAATAGAAAATGCGTGCGTCTTCTTTATATCTTCTTTATTAATAAGAGCTAAGGAAAATAAGTGCCCATCAAGATCGCTTTTTTCAAAAAAATGAATCTTTATAAAGCTGTTAATTTCTCCGCACTGAGCGATTCCCAGTCTTAAAAGAGCTAAAGAGGTTATATAATACCGATCTTTGAAGAATCGCATATTTAGAGCAGCGTCAAATTTCTCTCTGCACAAATGGAGACGCCTGGCAAATCGTAAATAGTCTATAACGCTAGCTCCGAGCTCTGAATAATAAATAGGGGCGGGTAGGTCGCCCAATCTTCTTAAATTGGCCATTTTATCAATATCAATATAGGTCTCAGCACTATCAAATTGGTAGCAATCTAACGCAGAAAAGATAAAACTTGGTGGTGTATCACAAACAGAGGTCATAGCATTCCAATTTTTTAAGGAGAATTATTCTACTAACATTATCGTTTTATCTCAAAGAGAAATTGCTTTTTTCAGGCTATCTGATCTGTTATGGAGCTTGAGGGTCATATGGAGCTTGAGGGTCAGACGTGAAATCCTGAAAAAATCTTAATATTTCAAAATTTCA